>Ga0209635_10000769_pt1 | contig 22958 bp, 23 predicted proteins | sample DeeMarSWOR230_32_FD_187463 | JGI IMG/M metagenome (GOLD analysis project Ga0209635, IMG submission 187463) | Marine sediment microbial communities from White Oak River estuary, North Carolina - WOR-2-30_32 (SPAdes) (version 2) | ecosystem: Environmental > Aquatic > Marine > Intertidal zone >...
TTAACCTATTTTTACAGGAAAAACAGAACCGCAGCATTACCTCCTTGCCTGATAGCCTTACTCTTCCTGAGAAAGTATCTCTAGATTTTTTAAATTCAGATGCATTTAGGCTGTGCATTCAAGAAAAAGTATTCGATAAAAAAAACATTGATAAATTTTTAAAAGATGAGAGACAACTTTTTGAAGACAATATAATGACAATATTTTCAGGATTGGAAATAGAAGGATCAGTTAGTAGAGATGACTTTGATGAATCTCTAAAATGGGATGGAGATATATCAAATATGGATAGTGAATTCCCTATAGAAATTGTATCATATTCATACAGTCCTTACTCTATCCCATTTAAATTTTCTTTCATACCTCTTCAATTTGAGATTTCTAATCAAAGTTATTATTTCTTTGGGCAACAAAATAAAAACGTCACATACAAAATAGTATTCCCACAAGGTACAATTATCAAGATTAAAGACACTTTGAATAAAGTCGCTATAGATAAAACAAAAGATGGCAGATACTATTTTGAAATCTCATTTAATACTTCTGAATCAGGTTTGACTGATGTTGTCTCTTGTACAATTACCCCCTCATTGCTTTTCATCATCGGACTATTTATGCCATGTATAGTTAGTTTGATTTTGACGATTATTCTTGTTATTGTAATTTATTTAATAAGAAAGAGAAAAACAGGAAGAGTAATCACTGTAAAGGAAGGAAGAAAGACCGAAGATAGCATTGAAGAACAAGAATATTACGTTCCTCCACCTCCACCATCCTCCAAATAATATCGCAATTTTTTTTAAAATATTATTTAATAATATTTGGTATCAATTTTATAAGAGATGGACTCCTCTTTAAAAGATGAGTCACCAACTTTGAAGGGTAATCAATATCACCATATTTTGATATGATTTTAGTAATTTTATCGCTTTGAAATTTTATAATATATTTGTCCATTTGCTCGTCTGTTAAACTCTTAAAAATTTTTCTAAATTTCAGCCCTAAATATATCTCTCTACCAATATCAGTCGACCACAATTTATGATATTTCTTCATGAAAAATGAAGAAAAATCATCTTTCTGCAAAGCATCAATAGCCACAGACGAACAATGTTTGGCACATAATAATCCCGGATATATGCCACCCCCAGAAGTCGGTTTTACCTGAGCTGCTGCATCTCCCACAAGCATCATATTGGCATCGTATGTTTTCTTAAGAAAGCCCAGAGGAATCATACCTCCCATATTTCTCGTAATTTCTGTGTTTTCTAAGTATAAAGATGTAATTTCATTTTTAAATAGATTTGAGAAATAATAACTTGGTGAATAAGGCGCTTCCTCACCTATACACAAGCCTATTCTTGCTTTCGTTCCTCTGTCATTTGTGGGTATCATCCAAGCAAAAAATCCAGGGGATATTTCATTTCCAACAAATACCTCAACAAAATCAGGATCTAAATATGTATTTTTAATTTCAGCACCTATTCCTCTAAGAAATTCAGATGGCTCATTCATAGCAAATAAATTTCTAATATTTGAATGTGGACCGTCTGCACCAATTAATATTTTACATTTAATATCGTCATTTTTTGATGTTCTCAATTCAATATGGTTATTTGTTTTTTGAATCGATAAAACCTTATTTTCTAAAAAAAGTTTAGCTCCTTTACCTACCGAGTTTTTTATAATTTCTTGATCAAACATATGTCGATTTATAACAATAGCGTTCTCTTTATCCCCACCAATTGTCAATATATTACCAGTCGGAGAATGAATATGTGCCCCTTTGATCTTGTTTTGAACAATGGATTTTTTTGAGATATCAATAATATCAAACACTCGTGAATTTATCAGACCTGCACAATTTAACGGCTCTCCAATTTGTTTATGTTGCTCAAATATTGCAACATTATAATTTTTCTCAGCGATTTTACCAGCAACGTAACCACCAGTGGGCCCTCCACCAACTACTACTACATCAAAATCTCTTTTCATATGATAATACCTGTATAACTCCAAAGATTTATAACAGAATCGTAGATATCGTGACTGAGGGATTCACAATAAAAAACGGGGTTCATCAAACATGAGTATAACTAGAATTATTGGAGATTTATTCCTTTTTTCAAGGAAAAAAAGCGTTAAGACTGATGATATTATTGAGGATGACCCAGAAAAAAATAGTTTATTATGTCGTTTTGTCTTAGATGGAGCAGGGAAAAAAATTGGAGAAAGTATTGCAATTTATGATGATCTTATAATCATTAAAGCACGAGATAAATATCTCGGTGTTCCCCTTAAGCATGTTGAAGAAGACAAGAAAACCTTGATTGTTAAAGGATTAGTTGATCAAGATAAAGCTGAGGAAATGGGAGAACATTGGCGTAAATTATCCTTTAGTGAGATAGATTCTACTTTGGGGAAAAAAGATGGATTTTGAATATAAAATGGTTATCGTTACCAGAAAAGATTTAAAACTTTCAATCGGGAAATTTGCTGCTCAGGTTGCTCATGCAGCTGTTGAATGTGCAATTGAAACTAAAAAAAATAATTCAAAATGGTATAAAAAATGGAATACCGAAGGGGGAAAAAAAGTAGTTGTAAAAGTAGAAAATGATGATAATTTTATATCGCTTAAGAAAAAAGCAGAACAATTAAAAATTTTTTCCGTTATTATTCAAGATGCAGGTCATACTGAGATACCTGCTGGTACTAAAACTGTGCTTGGGATTGGCCCGGCACCAAGCAATTTAATAGATCAGATAACTGGAGAGTTGTCTTTACTTTAGAATTATAGTTAAAATTATTTTTTTATAAGTTATCCAATATAATATCTAATAAGTGATAAAAGGTAAAAAACTACATTACTAAAATTAAAATATTTTGTTATACACTCTAATACGCTTAATAATTGAGAAAAACCAAAACATTTTTATCATCTTTTTTTGTTTCCAGATTAATTAAATGAGGAGGATGCACGAGATGAATGAAATAATAAAATCATTTGGAAATAACGCTGGTAAAATATGGGAAATACTTAAAGAGGAAGGTCCTCAAGTACAAACAAAATTAATGAAAAAAACCAATCTAGCTTCAAATGAATTTTATGGCGCAGTTGGCTGGTTAGCACGGGAAAATAAAATCTACTTAGATAAAAGAACATACAAAATTGGCGACACAAATCTTACAGAAAAAATTGGAACAAGTGCTGGAAAAGTATGGAGTGTACTAGGTAGCAGAAACGAAATAGACATATCTACGATTACAAAAATATCTAAAATCAATAAAGTAGATTGTTATTCTGCATTAGGGTGGCTAGCGCGAGAAGGTAAAATAACAGCAAAAATAACTGTTAAAAAGAAGTGATTAATAGTTACAAAAACCCTCATTTTACTATTATTTATATTTAAATAAAAACAAAATAAAGAATTTTTTTTCGAAATATTATTAGAGTCTTTTGTCTTTTATTTTATTTAATGAAACCACAAATCAGATTATTGGGTGTTGATGATTCTCCTTTTACTTTTACTGATAAGTATTCAACAGTGATCGGTGTTATTATGCGTGGTGGAGAATATATAGAAGGAGTGCTTAGTCGCCAGGTTACCATTGATGGATCTGATGCAACATTTGTATGTAGAGAAATGATTCAGAATACACGACATAAAAATCAGTTAAGAGCAATGCTGCTCGATGGCATTGCACTTGGTGGTTTTAATGTAGTTGATATCCAAGAAATATTTGATGAAACCGAGCTACCAGTTATTACAGTTACAAGAGACGAACCTGATTTTAAAGATATAAAAAAGGCTTTAAAAAAGAATTTTGAAGATTGGAAGGTGAGATTTACTCTTATTAAAAAAGGGGATCTTCATGAGATAAAAACTAACTATAATCCTATCTATATTAAATGTGCAGGTATATCTCTAGAGGAAGCAAAAGTAATTATAAAGCTTTCGACAATACGAGGTGTAATACCTGAGCCGATACGTGTTGCTCACCTAATTGCATCTGGAATTACAAGGGGTGATTCTTATGGGAAAGCTTAATATAAAAGTGGATGAGAGGGAATGTCTGGCTTGTGGAGGGTGCATTTCAATTTGCCCACAGGCAGCATTATTAATGTATGGTGGAAGAGCATTTGTTAGACAGAATAAATGTATATGTTGCGGTATTTGTATAAAAACCTGCCCTATTGGCGCAATTTGTGAGGTGGATTAATCATGGAATATGATGTTGTCATTGTTGGTGGTGGTCCAGCAGGAAGCGTTACAGCTAGATTTGCAGCTGAGGCTGGGGCTAACGTTCTCATATTAGAGCGTCGTGCTGAGGTTGGTGTACCTGTCCTATGTGGTGAGGGAATCAGTCAGAGAGTAGATAAGTGGGACATGCTAGAAGGTAAGAGATGGATTGCTAGTAAAATGGATGGTGCTAAGATATATTCCCCAGATGGAACGTTGGTTACTCTTTCTAAGGAGATGGCCGGTAATGAAACAGGCTATGTTGTTTATAGAGATATTTTTGATCAAGAACTAGCCCGTCGTGCAGTAAAAGCTGGTGCAAAGATATTGATGAGAGCAGAAGCCACTGATCTATTAAGAAATGGAGAAAAAATAACAGGATTGAAAGTTAGACAATTAAATGAAGAATTTAACATAGAGGCAGATGTTGTTGTTGGTGCCGATGGTGTAGAATCTAAAATAGGGCAATGGGCTGGAATTAACACAATTTTAAAACCTGGTGACCTTGAAACTTGCGTACAATATACTCTTACAAATGTCGATCATGAATCAGACTACTGTGAATTCTTTCTTGGAAAAAAGATCGCACCTGGCGGGTATGTCTGGATCTTTCCAAAAGGAAAGGACACATTTAACGTAGGGATTGGTATACTAGCAAGCCTTAGTGAACCAGGTATGCCTTTAAAACTTCTTAACAAGTTCATTGCAGGCCACTCCGATTTAAAAAAAGGTGAACCTGTTCGTCTTTTAGCAGGTGCTGTGCCAGTTGCAAATCCTATTGAGACAGTGAGGGATAATCTCTTATTAGTAGGTGATGCTGCACGACATGCAGATCCAATAACAGGAGGAGGACTTACAACTGCATTAGAAGGAGGTAAAATAGCTGGTGTGACTATTGGAAAAGCCGTAGAAAAAAATACCTTTGATAAAGATACATTATCTATATATGAAACAGGTTGGAAAGAAACCTTTGGCAAAAAACTACATAGAGATTATGTTCTAAAAAACATTTTGCTTGATTTTGATGATAAAACCTTGAATATGTTGGCTGATTCTTTAAAAGATTATAAATTCGAGGAATTTAGCATACTTAGTCTTATAAAAGCATTGGTGTTTAAACATCCTACGTTATTAATGAAATTAAAACCTCTTCTTAAATTATCAGAAAAATCAAGATAGAAGGAATAAATATGAACTGGGGATTGATTTGCAATTCTAAAGTTAAGAAATCTTTCTCATTAGCACAAGACGTGTATGAATTTTTAAGTGAAAACGGTAATGTATTCCCAGAAGAAAATTTTGCAAAAAAGGCAGAAATTAAAGGCTATTCTTTTGAAAACATCAACAAAAAAGCAGATATTATTATAACAATTGGTGGAGATGGGACCATATTAAGAGCTCTTAATTATATAGAAAAACCTATTTTTGCAATAAATTCAGGAGGGATGGGGTTCCTTTCAGAGGTAGAATCAAAATATTCCATTGACGGTTTAAATCGGGTAATTGAGGGGAAATACAATGTTGAAGAAAGAGCAAAATTGAAAGTATTAGTAGATGAAAAAAGACTTCCAGATGCTACTAACGAAGTTACTATTCAAACTGCCCAAATAGCAAAAATTATGTATCTACAAATTTTTATAGAAAATGAACTACTTGAAACCTTTGGAGCAGACGGTGTGATTCTTGCTACCCCTACAGGATCTACAAGCTATGCATTAAGTGTTGGAGGTCCAATTATGGATCCTTCAGTCAGTGCAATAATAATTGCTCCTCTAGCACCTTTTAAACTATCTGCACGTCCGTGGGTTGTACCATTATGCAAAAAAATTGGGGTTAAAATACTTCCAAAAAGTAAGGAGACAAAAATTGTAATTGATGGGCAATATTCAGAGAATATCACTACGGATAGTAAGATTGTTATAACAGGTTCTGATCGAAAAGCAAAGTTCATTAGATTCGGGGAATCTTTTTATCAAATGGTTAGAACGAAACTGGTGCGATAAATACTATGTTAATTTTTAAATGGAGGAAAAATAAAGTAGAGCAAAATAAGAAGCGATGGAAAATCGAGCGGAAATGCCTTGATTTGATTTTTGAAAGCGCTAAATCAATATATCCAAAAGAATTTGGAGGATTATTGCGTGTTGATGACTCAAAGAATATTATAACCGAAGTTGTACTTTTACCTGGAACTATCTCTGGAGATTCACATGCGATATTTAAAATGCATATGCGCCCTATTGACTTTAGTCTAGTTGGAACTGTTCATAGCCATCCATCTTATTCTTTTAATCCATCTGGTGCAGATCTTCAATTATTTCAAAAATTTGGTAAAATCCATATAATTACAGCTAATCCTTTCAATGATACTTCATGGGGAGCCTTTGACTATATTGGAAAGAAGATTGACATTGAAGTCATATAAAGGAATATATTTTAATAAACCGGTTGCTTATCACAAAACCGAGAGATATGGCCGGTTCACTAATAGACATAATAGTATTTGCACCATTGGCACCAATATTCGGTGTTATTCTCTTCTGGTTTATTCAGTTACTTTTTATTGAAAATCTAAAATATCTTTTAACAAAAATAAGAGATAACCACGAACCATTATGTAGATTTACTAACTTTTTAGGAATCCTCTTCCAAACAATATGTCATGCATTGGGTTACACGGTCACAAAAAGCGGAATATCAAGCTTTTATATTAGTGTGAACTATGGTAAAGTTGCACCAAAAAGGGAAAAAACTGGAGTATTTGAATGGATGTCAAATGCATTTCTTTTTATCGGACCTTTCTTTATTCCATCAACTCTACTGCTAATATATTTGTTTTTCCTTATGGACAAAGGATTTAATATCATCTCTACCACAAACTATACTTTCTCTGGAAATCTAACAGCATTTGGAGAAAATCTATATTATTTTTCAGAAGGATTCATTGGTTTTTTATCTAATATAGATCTGTTACATCCCGCACACCTTGGTTTTTTCATACTGTTAATCTTCCTTGGATTAGGTACAAGACCTAGTTTCATTGGTGAAAAAAAGCCAGAAAAAGTTGATATGCTATTTGACCTAAAAAACATTAGATATAATATTCTCCATAAACCGCTTTACATTTTTATTTTATTTTTAATTGTATATTTTCTCTCATATATTTCGTTTCTTTTTAAACAAAATTGGTATGTGACTTTGTTTTCTATATTAGGCTGGCTGTCAATTATAGCTATTATTTCATTAATAGTCGCTTACTTGATCATCATCCTAATAAAACTTACAGATGAAATACCTGGCCTATGGAAACTTCTTCCATATATTACAATTCCTGTTTCATACCTATCTATGCGATCCTTTTTCCTATATTATCCATACAGCTTTTCAAAATCGGTTTCGATCCTGGTAACAATAATATCAACTAGTCTTGTAGTATTTGTTTTGTTAAAATATCGGACCAATAAATTTAAAACCAAAGTAGATATAAAATCATTAATGAAACTAGGCGAGGGAGAAAAAGATGGACCAAGATGAGTTATTAGAAAATGAGAAAGTAGAGAAAATATTATCTCCGCATCCTTTATCCTTTATTGGACTTCAATCACTTTGTATGTTTTTAATAGTTTGGGGTGTATTAATAGGATGGTTAGCTAATTTTTCAGATTTAAAAAATCTTTTTGCTGGATATTGGGTAATTATCCTTGCATGGGGACTTGTATTATTAATAGTTGGAATTATTGCATCATTAATTACCATTAGATGGAGAATTTTCTTTCTATATTTTGGTGTTTTTATTTGTGGAATTTGTCTAATGTTATGGATGGGATCTCTAGATAGCGCAGGCATTTTCATACCTTTTTACATGGTTGCTATTTCAATCATAGGTTTCTTAATTGTTGAATTGTACCGACGTTCTCATAAATATATTATTTCGAGCCACCGTATTGTTTTCAAGGGTGGTGTAATCACCAAACAGGAAAGAACTTTACGTTATGATAAAATTACTGATATAAATTCTAAACAAGGTATTTTGGGACAAATTTTTGGATTTGGAACAATAATACCAATTAGTCAGTCTGGTTTTGGTCTTGGTATTGATAACACCTTCGCTGCAGGAGGAGTACAAGTTGGAGAAAAAAAGGTGAAATTCCTAGGCCTATTTGGCGGTGGTAAAGAAGTTCAGACTCCTCGTACGAGAAGCTATTATGAACTTCATGGCGTCCATCCCTACAAAGAGATAAAAAAAATAGTAGAAAACCTTGTACAAGGAAGCGTAATCACCCCATATCAACAGGAGCAAGTGGCATTTCAAAAAGAACAAGTAGACATCCAGAAACAAATGAGAGATCTTCTTAAAAAACAGAGCGGACAAAATGAAGAAGATCAAGAAATCGAGAGGAAAACCATTTAATTGTTATAGATATATTTATAAAATAAGAGATATTCTAGGCGAATATGGTGCCAAAAAAAGTTTTTTTTACAAAAGGGGTTGGAAGGCACAAACACGAATTACAATCTTTTGAACTTGCACTTCGTAACGCAGGCATTGAAAAATGTAATTTAGTAAATGTCTCTAGCATCGTACCAACAAACTGTAAAATTATCACAAGAGAAAGAGGATTTACTCAGCTTGAAATTGGTCAAATCACCTACTGTGTTATGTCCAGAAATAAAACTAATGAACCAAATAGATTAGTTGGAGCATCTGTCGGCGTGGCAATTCCACGAAGTAAAAACACATATGGTTATATTTCAGAACATCATAGCTATGGAGAAATAAATAAAAAATTGGGAGATCATGCAGAAGATCTTGCCGCATCAATGTTAGCCACAACTTTAGGTGTAGATTTTGATTTAGATAAAGCATGGGATGAACGGAAACAAGAATATAGGATGAGCGGATTATTCGTAAGAACACAAAGTGTAGCACAAACAGCAAGAGGAGACAAAAATGGTCTATGGACAACTGTCCTTGCCGTTGCAGTATTTCTTGAGGAGTAATAATCAAATGGAAAAAAACAAATTCTTACAAAAAAAAAGAATTTTTCCAGATATACCTAAATTTAACCATACAACAATTGAAGATCTAATAACATATTACTCACGTTCTGGTGCATATAATGGAGGAAGGCTATCTGAAGCGTGTGAAATCTACAAGAAAATGATTGACGAGGATGTAATAATTTGTTTAACATTATCTGGTGCTCTAACACCAACTGGAATTGGAGGACATATAAACCAATTAATCAAGAACGGTCTTGTTGATTTTATCATTTCTACTGGAGCAAACCTATATCATGATATTCATTTTGCTCTTGATTTGCCGGTATATCAAGGAGATTTTAGAGTTAATGATGCAGAGCTACTCAAGGAGAAAATTGTCAGAATATATGATATCTTTTTACCTGAAGAAACTCTATTAAAAACAGATGAATTTATACAAAATAGCATAAAAGATTTTACTCCAAACGTACCAATTTCAACAGCTCTTTTACACAATTTTATTGGAAAAAAAATATTGGAGAAAGGAAAAAACCCTGACTTTTCAATTCTTGCTTGTGCATCGCAACATGATGTACCAGTATACTCACCCTCTCCTGGGGATTCTTCAGTTGGTATGAACCTTGCTTTACTTAAAATGTTAAATAATAACATTGTCATCGACACTGATCTAGACATTTTGGAGTCGACTGCAATTGTATTTAATAGTGAAAAAACAGGTGCTGTTGAACTAGGTGGTGGTGCTCCAAAAAATTTTTATATGCAGACACAACCAATGTTGAGTCAGATTATGAATATTGATAAAGGGGGGCATAACTATTTTATTCAAATAACTGCAGATGCTCCTCATTGGGGTGGTCTATCTGGTGCAACCCCTTCTGAAGCTATTTCATGGAAAAAAATCAAACCAAATGAATTAAAAAATGATGTAGTAGTGTATTGCGATGTAACTATTGCCGCTCCTCTTTTATTTTCTTATATTATTTCAAAGAAACTAAAAAGAAAAGGAAAACACTTATACCTAAAAAGAAAGGATTTTTTGAATAATCTTAAAGCATCGTATAGTAATATATCAAACTTTAAGAAAAGGTAATAGTTTTAATATATGCATTTGATTTCAATTTGAAATATCATAATATTATTCAGGAAAAGATGATTCTATGGAAGAGACATTCATAAAACGATTTGAAGAACTTCGTATTGGAGATGTACCATCAGTAGGAGGAAAAAATGCCTCTCTTGGAGAGATGATCAAAAATCTTGGTGAGAAGGGCGTTAATGTACCATCTGGTTTTGCTATTACTGCCTATGCATATAAATATACAATCGAAAAAGAAGGTATAGACGTTAAAATCAAGGAGATATTGTCCGATCTTGACACACATGATGTTAATAACCTTGCAGAACGAGGTCAGAAAATAAGAGAGCTGATCAGAAATACTCCAATTCCTCCTGATCTAGAAGAAGAGATTCGTAAGTTTTATAGAGAAATGGAGAAGCGTTATAATAAAAAAGTGGACGTAGCTGTTAGAAGTAGTGCAACAGCAGAAGATCTTCCTGATGCTAGTTTCGCTGGACAACAGGAGACATACCTCAATGTAAGAGGAGAAGATGATCTCTTAGAAAAAGTTAGGGACTGTTTTTCATCTCTTTTTACTAACAGAGCGATATCATATAGAACGGATAAAGGTTTTGACCATTTTAGTGTATATCTCTCTGTCGGAGTACAGAAAATGGTCCGTTCTGACCTTGCATCATCAGGTGTTATGTTTTCTATTGACACTGAAAGTGGATTTAAAGATGCTGTATATATAACTGGCGCATATGGGCTTGGTGAAAATGTCGTACAGGGTACTGTAAATCCAGATCAGTTCTATGTTTTTAAACCCACTCTCAAAAAAGGTTTTAAAGCAATTGTTGAAAAAAAAATTGGATCAAAAGAAAAACGCATGATATATGGAGAACATGGAACTGAACAACAGGATATTACTGAAGAAGAAAAAAATAAATTTGTAATTTCTGATGATGAAGTATTAAAACTAGCGAATTGGGCATGCATTATCGAAGAGCACTACCAAAAACCAATGGATATTGAATGGGCAAAGGACGGACAAACAGGTGAACTTTTTATTGTACAAGCAAGACCTGAAACTGTTCATTCTCAAAAAGATATTGCAGTTCTACAAACATATATTCTAGAAGAAGAAGGTAAACTGATTGTTGAAGGTGAAGCAGTTGGAACTAAAATTGGACAGGGAGAAGTTAATATAATTGAAAATGCCAAGGACATTGCTAAATTTCAGAATGGACAAGTCTTAGTTACAGATATGACCGATCCTGATTGGGAACCCATTATGAAGATTGCGGGTGCGATAGTAACCAACCGAGGTGGCAGAACATGTCATGCAGCAATAATTTCCAGAGAATTAGGAATTCCTTGTGTTATAGGTACAAGAGACGGAACTTCAAAAATACCAAACGGATCGTTTGTAACCATCGATTGTTCAGAAGGTGTCGGAAACATATATGATGGACTCTTAAAATATAGAGTTGATGAATTAAAATTAGATAATTTACCTAATACTAAAACACAGATTATGATGAATGTCGGAGTTCCTGAAAAAGCATTCCAACAAGGTCAAATACCAAACGATGGAATAGGACTTGCAAGAGAAGAATTTGTTATAAATTCACATATTGGTATTCATCCTTTAGCCCTTCTTGAATATAAAAAATTAAAGGATTTATCTTCTAATGATCAAAAGGTAGCAGATGTTATTCAAAAAATTGATGAAAAAAGTGTTGGATATGATGATAAAGTAGAATTCTTCGTAGATACATTAGCAAGAGGTATTGCAAAGATTGCATCTGGTTTCTATCCAAATGATGTAATTGTTCGTATGTCTGATTTTAAGACAAATGAATACGCCAATCTCATAGGTGGATATCTTTACGAACCTGAAGAAAGCAACCCCATGATTGGTTGGAGGGGTGCCTCAAGATACTATGATGATAAGTTTAAACCAGCTTTTAGTCTAGAATGTAATGCTATTAAAAAAGTTAGAGATGAAATGGGTCTTGTAAACGTTAAACCTATGATTCCATTTTGTAGAACTCCCTCAGAAGGAAGGAAAGTAATTGAAGTTATGAATGAATTTGGATTAAAACAAGGAGAAAACGGACTTGAAGTCTATGTGATGTGTGAAATTCCATCTAATGTTATAGTTGCTGATCAATTTGCAGATATATTTGATGGTTTTAGTATTGGTTCAAATGATTTAACACAACTCACACTTGGTTTAGACAGAGATTCCGATCTTGTTGCACATATTTTCGATGAGAGAGATGATTCTGTAAAACGACTTGTTGCACAGGTAATTGAAACTGCTCACAACCACAAACCAAGAAGAAAAGTTGGCATCTGCGGACAAGCACCATCTGACTTTCCTGAATTTGCAGAATTTTTGGTTGAATGTGGAATTGACAGTATTTCCCTTAATCCAGATACTGTTATAAAAACAAGGATTAAGATTGCTGAAGTAGAACAACGATTAAGGAGAAAAGAAAAAGTAATAAGCTAATCTTATTTTTCTAATAATTCTGCTCTTTATCTCTATTTGAAAAGTTTTTATTAGAGTATGTTGTTTGCGTTAATATGAAAATTATTCCTCTAATCCATTTAAAGAAAAGAAAAATTATTGAACCAAAACATTCTGGAGATCATTCTCTCATTAAAAGTTTAGAACGATACAAAAACAAGGAACTTTATATTTTAGATCATGACGGCATAGAAAAAAATAGGCCTAATCTCTGCTTATATCAAAAATTATCAAAATATCACGAAATTTGGGTTGATGCTGGTCCTCAAGTAATTGGAGATGTTGTTGACTCTTTAATAGCAGGAGCTACAGATATAACAATAAGAAAAAACCTATGGCGAGATATGAATCTCTCTGTCATAAAAGAGATTACAGAAAATAAAATTTTTAGAGATGTTAATTTGAATAATTTTAATATTTCCAGAGCACCATCTTCATTAGTTTATAACTTTGATGGTTTTGTCGTATTCGATAAGAAAAATCAAATAGAAAGTGACTTCAAATATGCTAAGTATCTTAAGAGCATATGTATAAAATATGAAACATATGTATATGAAATTAAGAAAACAAATGCATTATATTGGAAAAAATTAGGCGTGAAAGGTTTATTGACAGAACTAGAAAATATAGAGGAGTTTGAAAATTTTGAATTCTGAAGCAAAAATCATAATTGCTTTTATATTTAAGCGTAGTGGAAAAAAAGAGATGACTCAATCTGACTTCTATCTTACTCTATCTATGGATTTGAAATGGTTTACACCAAAAAAGGCTAAAGATTTTACAATATGGTCACTTAAAAACAATATACTATTAAAAAAACAAGATGTTTTAAAACCAAACTTTAATGTTGATAATATTAACATTCCGATAGGCTTTTATCCTTCAATAGATGTTTTTTATGGACAAAAAAAAGATACAAACAACGATTATTCAAATATAATAGATCAAATTGTAAAAAGAATTGCTGAATGTTCAGGGCAGAACTCAAAAGAAATATTAGAAAAAATCAAAGAGATAGAAAAAGAAAAAAATATTCTTTTTGATGTTGCTGCATTGTTAATTGCTAGAGATTACGACATTGTTCTTGATGATTTTTTTGAAGACATTAAGAATAAAGTATATCTATAAATAAACGATAGTTTTTTATAGTAGTGATCATATATGTTAACTAAATTGATAAAAAAAGAGGTGTATCTATGAATCCAATTAAAGATGGTGATGACAGAACCAAAAGAAGAGATACTTATGAAAATATTAATAATGAGATATTAGAAAAAATATTTGATGAAATGAAAAAAATATTTGAAAGCAAAGACTTAAAAGAGATAATTGAAGATATGTTTTGTAATAACTTTAGTTCAAATACCAGATATATTCTAGATTATGGAATGAAAACAGATTTATATAATACACCAATTAATCATGAATTTGTAAATTTTCAAAAAAGACCAAAAACTGAAAATCAGGTATACTCAAATGATAGAGAACTACCAATAGATGTTATTGAAGGAGACGATAGCATTTCAATAACAATTGAAATTCCAGGTGTCAGAAAAGAAGATATTAAAAGTATAATAAATGAGAAAACATTAGAAATAAATGTTAACACTCCTAACGTTAATTACCATAAATTGATAAACCTTCCATGCAGGGTAAAAGAAAAAACTAAAAAAACCACATATAAAAATGGAATATTTGATATAGTTATAAAAATTAAGAAAAAAAGGACGAAAGAGGAGGGACATAAAGTAGATATAGAATAAATCTACATTTATCTAAAAAACCATTAGAAAAACTTATATGATATTCTTGATTCGTCTATTTTATTAAATTAACTAGTATTTAGGTGAGATTTTAATGATAAAAAGAGAAATTATATTAAAAGTAGCAGAGGCTTTTCAGCAAGATGTTGGTTATGGAAGAGCACGGATTGACCACCAATCTCGTATGGAATTAGACCTCTCAATTGGCGATGTTATAGAAATTGAAGGTACCAAAAACACAGCAGTAGTTGTTTGGAGAGCACACCCTTCGGATGAAGGCAAAAGAATTATTCGTATCGATAATTTAACAAGGAAAAATGCTGGAACCGGCCTTGGTGATAATGTAAAAATTAGTCAAGCAGAAGTACGCGGTGCTAAAAGCATTACATTAGCCCCCTCAATACCTGAAGGACAACGAATTCAACTAGGTACCGATATAGGACTTTTTATGAAAAAAGAGTTATTAAAACGACCAGTAACCACTGGAGATATAATAACTGTACCCCGAATAGCATTTTTTGGGAGTGCTTTACCATTTACCGTTATCAAGGCATCTCCTGATGGCGTTGTATCTATAAATGAGCATACCATAATTAAGGTGGAAGAAGAAGCTGCAAAAGCTTTTGAACCAGAAGGTCCGCGAGTAAGCTATGAAGACATAGGTGGACTTAAGGACGAGCTTGAAAGAGTGAAGGAAATGATTCAACTTCCTATCAAACACCCTAAAATTTTTAATCGTTTAGGTATCGACCCACCAAAAGGAGTTTTGCTTCATGGACCCCCCGGAACAGGAAAAACACTAATTGCAAAGGCAGTTGCAAATGAATCAGGTGCAAGTTTTTATACAATCAATGGGCCTGAAATCATGAGTAAATTTTATGGTCAGAGTGAGGAAAATCTAAGGAAAATATTTGAAGATGCAGAGAAAAATGCACCATCAATAATATTCATAGATGAAATTGATGCTATTGCACCAAAGAGAAGCGAAGTTCATGGAGAAGTTGAAAGACGGGTTGTATCACAGATGCTTACATTAATGGATGGATTAAAAGGTAGAGGTAAACTTATTGTTATCGGTGCCACAAATATTCCTGATTCAATGGACCCTGCATTACGAAGACCAGGCAGATTTGATAGAGAAATTAGAATAGATGCACCTGACAGAGATGGACGTAAGGAAATACTTCAGATACACACTCGCGGGATGCCAATGAGCGAAGACTGTGACCTTGATAAAATCGCAGATATTACTTATGGTTTTGTTGGTGCAGATCTTGCAGCATTAGCCAGGGAAGCTGCAATGAATGCTTTAAGACGATATCTTCCAGAAATAGATCTTGATAAACCTATACCTGTTGACTTATTAGAGAAAATGGATGTAACCATGGAAGATTTCAAAAATGCACAGAGAGGAATTGAACCATCTGCAATGCGAGAGTTCTTTATTGAGGTACCTAAAGTTACTTGGAATGATGTAGGTGGTTTGAATGAAGTTAAACAGAATTTAATAGAATCTGTTGAATGGCCATTATCCGAACCAGAAGTTTTTAAACGAATGGGAATAGATCCGCCAACTGGAATTCTACTATATGGTCCACCTGGAACTGGTAAAACCTTACTTGCAAAAGCAGTTGCACATGAATCAAAAGCTAATTTTATATCAATCAAAGGACCCGAAGTTATGAGTAAATGGGTTGGAGAGAGTGAAAAAGCGGTTCGTGAATTATTCAAGAAGGCAAAGCAGGTTGCTCCAACCATTGTTTTTCTTGATGAACTAGATGCAATTGCTCCAAGAAGAGGTGCTTACTCTGGGTCTCATGTAACTGAAAGTGTAGTTAACCAAATATTAACTAGCATAGATGGATTGGAAAGCATGGAAGGAGTTATAATTATCGGGGCTACAAACCGACCAGATATCTTAGATACCAGTTTATTAAGACCAGGTAGATTTGATAGATTGCTATACATTCCTTCACCTGATTTTGATGCTAGATTAGCAATATTTAAAATACATACAAAAAACATGCCTATTTCAAAAGATGTATCATTGAATGAACTTGCAAAGACAACAGAGGGCTTCTCAGGAGCAGATATTTCAGGTCTTTGCAGAGAAGCAGCAATGTTAGCATTAAGAAAAAATATGAAGGCTAAAGAAGTAAAGAATAAACATTTCTTAAAAGCAATGGAATTCATAAGGGCCAGTATTACAAAGGATATAATCGACTACTACAAAAACATTTCAAAAGAACTTGGAAGTGGGATAGCCAAAAAGGATAAAAGCGAAAAGGATATTCAATATATGTAGAAATTTATAATTTATGGAAGGGAAAAATAATGAAGATAACAGAAGATGAATTGAGAGGAAAGACAGTAATGAGTGAAGAGGGATTATACCTTGGCATTCTAAGAAATATCACAGTAGATAATAAAACTGGGGCTTTGGGTAATATTCTTATAGAACCTTCAGATGACGTCGATCCAAGATTGTATCACCTAGACAAAAAAGGTCATCTCATATTTTCTTTCGATTCTATAAAATCGGTAAAAGATGTAGTAATTATTGGTGGATAGTTCATCTCTATAATCTATAATTATAAAACTTATCGATTTTTTTTTATTAGATACTTATAAAAAATTATTTTAAAATTTTTGATTTAATGTTATGAGGGACCCCTTTATTTCGCTTGGAACTAATGATAAGTGAGTATTAAAAAATGTTATTTTTTCAAGACGTGAGTATAGATGATTATGTATTTGACTTAACGTATTTGAACATTACGATTTTACGATATATATTAATCAAAATATTTAAAAAATTATTAGATTAATATTTACAATTTTTCATATGAAATAGAGGGCTTCCCCTTCATATTCTTCAACAGGAGAAAAATAAGAGTTAAAAAATATCCAAATTCACAAATACATAATGTTAAATATACAATGATCAATAACGGAACGGGGTGAGAAATTTTCAAAGGAATACGGTTAATAGCGATATATTTGGAAGGTTATTAAAAATCGAGGGATTATTTTTAGATAGAGAAGCAATGAGACCAACCTATATGCCCGAGATACTTCCGCATAGAAGCAATGAGATAAATGATGTTGCTTCGGTAATGGTACCAGCATTAAGAGGAGAAACACCGTCAAATATTTTCATATATGGAAAAACAGGAACAGGAAAAACAGCAGTAACTAAATATGTTGGAAAAAAACTCTTAAAAAAGGGCGGAGAAACTGGTAAACGTATAAATTTTATATATATCAACTGTGAAGTTGTAGATACACAATACCGCCTCCTTCAGAACATAGCTAATCATTTTATTAATGAATGGTCAGAACGGATACCATTTACGGGATGGCCTACTGACGAGGTGTATACTAAATTAATACATATGATGGACAAAAACGGAGGTGTTACGGTTATTATTCTTGACGAAGTTGATAAAATTAAAGGAGATGAAGCTCTATATAGCTTATCAAGAATAAATAATGATTTGAAAAAAGCAAAAGTATCAATTGTTGGTATTTCAAATGACTTGAAATTTACTGAATTTCTGGATCCAAGAGTAAAATCTAGTCTTGGTGAGGAAAACATGATATTTCCTCCATATGATGCCAGAGAATTGCAAGATATATTGAAACAACGTGTAGAAATAGCACTAAAACCAAGTTCAATGGATAAGGATGTAATTCCATTATGCTCTGCATTAGCTGCTCAAGAACATGGAGATGCACGGAGAGCCCTCGATCTTTTAAGAATATCAGCAGAACTTGCAGAACGAAATGGAGTACATAAAATAACTACAAAATTTGTTAGATTAGCACAAAACAAAATTGAGATAGACCGCATATTAGAAGTAGTTCGAACATTACCAGCCCAGTCAAAGACGATTTTATTGGCAATTATTTTACAAGAAAAACAAAATAAAAAAGCAGGAATAGCAGGAGATATAACTACAGGTGAAGTATACGAGATATATAAGGATCTCTGCAAAAAAACCAGAACAGATTCATTAACCCAAAGAAGAGTAGCTGATTTGATTTCTGAATTAGATATGCTAGGCATTATCACTGCCAGAGTTATTTCTAAAGGACGATATGGGAGAACTAGAGAAATTAAAATGTCATCATCCTCAGATGAAATTATAAATGTTTTTAAAGAAGATGAAGTTTTTAAGGAACTTACCAACTATAAAATCCGAGGACAAACACGTCTAATATAGGTCATCATGTTTTTTTATTTGAATTAGCCAATATTGATGTTTTCCAAAAAAAATTTATTATTTTTAGAGTATATTAAGGTTTGTAGGGGGAATCAGACATTTATGTAATTAAACATATCTAATGTGTTTTGTGTTTAGGTCCCCTCACACCCATAACACCCAAATACTCCAATATATCACCTTTGAGGAATCGAGTTAGTAATATGAAGATATATTATTTTGCCTAAATTCCCCCAACATTAATTGTAATGGCCTTTGTATAAATAAAGTTTTACTATTTTTCAAAAATAAGAAAATAATTAAATTAACCATATAAAACGCGCTTAGTATTTAATTCGCCTTATCCTACATAATGAGGCATCTCTTTATCATCCTCATGACCATCATTTGGTTTTGCATCTATAACATCAATTGCAAGTATAACATGTAAGGGAACGATTCTAATTTTACCATTCATGTCACCATGTTTTTTATTAAGTCTCATTAACAATCCAATTTCATCCATACCAACTGTAGCATAGCCTTCAAATATCCCTTCACTCTCAAGAACATTATCTTTTCCCCCTAGGGATATTATTTTGTATTTTGATCCAATTGTAACTTCCATTTCTGCTTTTTTGCTCATTTAATTCCCTTCTTTTGATCATCTATAAGCTTTTGTAAATGCTCAACGGTTTTACTGTAATTCTCAACTGCTACTTTAATATGCGCCTCTACAAAGTTCCAAGCCTTTTGAAGGTTTCCATATCTTAAACGATATGCCTTCTTGTTTTGTTTAGTTGTATCATCATAAACTTGCATTTCCTCGAGAATATCAAAACCTTTAAGCTTATTAAGATGTCTATATATTGTAGGCTTCGATGTTTTTAACTCGTTTGAAAGTTCTTCAACAAACCAAGCTTTTGTAGGGTGTTTAATAAAAAAATCTGCAAACATCTTGTAAGGTATAGTCGGATCTGCTCCTTTTGACAAATAACCAATTTGTTCAAAAAATTTTTTTGCAACATTTTCAGGATCTACTTCGCCAACTAATGGTGTATTACTAACGATCTGCATTTCAAAAGCCAAATTAGCACCTCATAGGGTAATACAGGATCTATATTATATTATTTACTTAACTTTGGAAAGTATAAAGAGTGATTTAGTACTGAAAATACCTTTATCTTGAATAATGGTTTTATTTAGATTTATATTACAAAACTTTGACTATGATTGTTTAAAATTCAAATTAAGATATTCACGACGGTTTTTTTAAATTTTTAGGATAGCAGAGACTTATAAGCAATTTATATAACATCAGTAAAGTTTTAATAGGGTACATAAATACGGTCACCATTCAGTACTTGGAGATATATTATGGAAAAAAACGTTGAAGCATTCATAGAAAAAATCATTGAAAAAAATCCAGGAGAGAAAGAATTTCACCAGGCAGTACAGGAAGTAGCTGAATGTGTAGTGCCTTATATAGAGAAAAACCCTAGATATAAAAAAGCAAAAATTTTGGAAAGAATAGCTGAGCCAGAAAGAGTGATTATGTTTCGTGTACCTTGGTTAGATGATAACGGAGAAATACAAATAAACAGGGGTTACCGTATTCAAATGAATAGTGCAATTGGCCCATATAAAGGAGGTCTTAGATTTCATCCAAGCGTTAATTTAAGTATTTTAAAATTTTTAGCTTTTGAACAGGTTTTCAAAAATAGTCTAACAACACTTCCAATGGGCGGAGGAAAAGGAGGATCAAATTTTGATCCAAAAGGAAAATCTGATAATGAAGTTATGAAATTCTGTCAGAGCTTCATGAGTGAACTTTATAGACATATTGGTCCCGATACTGATGTTCCAGCTGGTGATATTGGAGTAGGGGGACGTGAAATTGGTTTTCTATTTGGTCAATATAGAAAAATATGCAATAAGTTTTCTGGTATACTAACTGGGAAAGCATTAAACTGGGGAGGAAGCTTAATAAGACCAGAGGCAACGGGATATGGTGCTGTATATTTTGCTGAAGAAATGCTAAAAACAAGGAATAAATCAATTAATGGTAAAACTTGTACGGTTTCTGGTTCAGGAAATGTAGCTCAATATACTGTTGAAAAATTAAATCAAATGGGGGCAAAACCAGTAACTCTTTCAGATTCATCTGGAATGATTTATGATCCTGAGGGAATCGATGAAAAAAAACTAACATATGTTATGGAACTCAAGAATATAAAAAGAGGAAGAATTAAGGAATACTCAGAAAAATATGGTGTTGAATATAGCCCCAACAAACGTCCTTGGCATATACCATGTGATATTGCATTTCCATCTGCTACACAGAATGAAATCAATAAAGATGATGCAAAAGAGCTTGTAGATAATGGATGTATTTGTGTATCAGAAGGGGCAAATATGCCAACTGTACCAGATGGTGTTGACATATTCTTAGATGCCAATATACTATATGGTCCTGGAAAAGCTGCAAATGCAGGTGGAGTGGCAACCAGCGGTCTTGAGATGTCTCAGAACAGCCTAAAATTAGCTTGGACCAGAGAGGAAGTAGACGAAAGGCTACATAATATAATGCGAAGTATCCATAGCGCCTGTGTTAAATACGGAAAGAATGGAAAATGCGTGAATTATGTTAAAGGAGCAAATATTGCAGGTTTTGTAAAAGTTGCAGATGCAATGATTGACCAAGGGCTTGTATAAAACCATCCAATATTTTTTTATACAAAACTTATTAACAGTTATTTATATAGTATTAAATAATGTATGAAAAGAGATAGGCACTGTTTAAATTTTTCAAATAATAAAAAAGAACCTAATGAAGAATATGAGCTTACCATGAGGGTTTTCCATAATCTAATGCCTTTTAAAATTCGAGAAATACTTCTAGTTTCAAGTTTTTATGATGCGTTTATTGTAGAAGAGGAAGGATTAATTTCTGAAATGGTCATATCTGAATATCGCCATCTTCTTTTAAGCAGTCCTCCACGTGTAACTCATGTAACGTCTGGTGAAGAAGCACTTTCAAAAGTAAAATCGCATAAATATGATTTAGTAATAACAATGCCTAAAAACATTGGAACAGATCCATTTATATTTGGAAAAAAAATTAAAAAAGAATGCCCTGACATTCCAATAATTATTCTTGCAACAGATACTGCTGATTTACATTACTGTCAGAAAAACATTTCTGAGAAAGGAATAGATAAAGCATTCTTTTGGTATGGTGATACAAGTCTCTTTCTAGCTATTGTAAAATATGTGGAGGATTCAATAAACACGGCTCATGATACAGTAAACGGAAATGTACAAGTGATTCTGATAATTGAAGATTCCATTCGCGATTATTCTTTACTCATGCCTATTATTTATAGTGAAATTGTTCAACAAACTCAGAGATCTATATCTGAGGATCTAAATGAAGTACAACGATTACTTCGTAGAAGAGCAAGACCAAAACTCCTTTTAGCAGGAAGTTATGAAGAAGCATTAGAGCTTTACAAAAAATATAGGAAAAACATTCTTGGAATAATATCTGATGTAAAATTTCCTCGAAAAGGTAGAATTGACCCTCAAGCGGGAATTAAATTTATTAAACATATTAAAAAAGATAATTCAACAATCCCAACAATGTTACAGTCGGTAGATATAAAAAATAGGAGAAGAGCTGAAGAAATTAAAGCATATTTTATTCATAAAAATTCATCTACAATGATGCAAGATTTCAATCATTTCTTATTAAAACATCTGGGCTTCGGTGATTTTATTTTTTACCAACCTATAAGAAATCATAAAATAAAAGAAACAGACAACGAGCATCATGAAAAACTTATTGAGATAGCTCGCGCATCTAATTTAAAAGAATTTGAACAAGCATTGCAGAACGTACCTCACGAATCAATTCGTTTTCATTCAAATCGTAACGATTTTTCAAACTGGTTAATGGCTCGATGTGAATTTAAACTAGCAACTAAATTAAGACCACAGAAAGTTTCAGATTTTACAACTCTAGATGAGATGAGAAATTATTTAATAAACGTTTTCAACGAAAGTAGGCGAGAAAGACATTTTGGTGTGATGACAGATTTTTCTAACCAGAAATTTGAATTTGACTCATCTTATACAAGAATTGGAGAA
>Ga0209635_10000770_pt1 | contig 22949 bp, 16 predicted proteins | sample DeeMarSWOR230_32_FD_187463 | JGI IMG/M metagenome (GOLD analysis project Ga0209635, IMG submission 187463) | Marine sediment microbial communities from White Oak River estuary, North Carolina - WOR-2-30_32 (SPAdes) (version 2) | ecosystem: Environmental > Aquatic > Marine > Intertidal zone >...
CCGGGAAGCGGGTTACCGTCTTCGTCAGCAACCTTGCCGTAGAGGTTTCCTGTTCTGACCTGCGCCATCAATGAACCGGCAAAAAGAAGCACAAATAAAATGCTTAAAGCTTTACGCAATCTTAACCTCCTTTTACCCCCTTTTTAGAGGGGGAAAAGTAAAAACCCTTGCCCTGGAGCGAACTCTGCCGCTCCACCAATACCCAAATTCGTCAGACTATCTGCTTGATTCTCACCTCCTGTTATTTCTTTGTTTTTGATTATCTTCATTACCATAGATAAATACAAAATATTGTATATAACATTGATAATTTTGTATGCAATATTTATGCCAAAAGGATAGTATATAGCTAACTCATTTAATTTCAAATATTTATCAATATGGGAATATTTTTTTTGAGTAATTTTAATCCAAAAAATTGAATACTATTCAAAATATTGGATTAGTGAGAAATCCTGGGGAAGTAAGATTATTTGGGGGGAGGTAAGTCTCTTTGAATAGGGCTTCTAAGGTAAAGGCGGGACCCAGTGGTCGAAGGTGATTATTTCCAGTTTTTTCTTATCTTTATTCTTCAGCGCCTCGATTATTTCCTTGTGAGCGATCATCGACTTTTTCATGAGCTTTGGATTCTTGAAAGCACTGGTGAGGGGATATGAGCACATTTTTACCTGATTGGCGCAATAGTTCAGCTCTTTCATTAAGAAGTCATTCTTATCCCTAAGGCTCTCCCACAGGCTTTCATGAATGGCATAATTCAGCTCGATAAATTTCTCCACCTCACTGACGATATAAGCCCGTTCCATCCTGTTGGTTATCTTCTCCAGTTGAGTCAATTCAGGAGGTTTTATATGTTCTGCTATTAAACCTATGGCCAGCTTGTCCAGGACACCCAGCACCTGAAATATCTCTTTCAGTTCCTTGTAAGAGACCTCTTTGATCACTGCCTCCCGGTGGGAGATGATCTCGACGAACCCCTCAGCAGCCAGCCTCACTACTGCTTCCCTGACCGGGGTACGGCTGACCTGGAACAGGTCGGCAATCTCCTTTTCGTTGATTCTCTGTTTCGCTTTGAGCTCATTCTTAAGGATGGCTTCTTTGAGATAATCGTGAATCGACTGGCTGAGTGTTTTGGGTATGGCAAACCTCTGCGTATTGATTTTATTATTGGTCACGACACACTCCCATCATCAAATTAAATTTTATACTACATAATTTAAAAGAGCAATATTTATGCCAAATATTTATATTTCATATGCCATACATCGCACTCTATACAGGCTTCAAATATTTAAAATCGGCTATCTCATATTAGAAATGAATTCAGACCCCCTCGCTAAAATATTTCTATTTTTTTCAACAAGTTATAATCTATTCGTTGCGTTTCAGGAATAACCTTGATCCGTTTTGAACCGTATCGGGCATAATTAAAATCAGCAATACATAAAAAAAGACCCAAAGCGCTCAATGATTTTATTTCTCCAAATTCAGTCCACTCTCTAAAAAAAATATGACATTGTTCTCCATAGAGGACAGCTCAAATCCCCCCTCCTTGACCTCCTGCTTGCGAGTAACAGCGAATAAAAAGCGCAAAGGCGATGAAATCTTGAGGATTATTCCTCGCTCATCTAAACAGATTTAACAGATTTAAATAGATTATGCACTTTTTCTCAGCACACTGCCCAGGCAATAAAGAAAAGCCCCTTCCGGCATTCAAGCCGGAAGGGGCTTTGATCATCAACAGGAATTGTCCGCTTTAGAACTGGAACCTCACACCAAATCTCAACACTCTCGGATTCAGGATCTCATTCAGCGTGTAGGCATTTACACCATAAGGCGATCCGCTTGAGTAATAGGTCGAGAATTCAGTAGAGCGGTCAGCATATCTGTACACCGTTCCCCAAATTCTCTGGTACCTTCTGTTCTCCAGCTTGGCGTTGAAGACGTTGAACAGGTCGGCCATAATGTAGATCCTTCCGGTGTCTCCGAGGGTGATGACTTTTTCCAGCCTGAGGTCAAACCTGTAGAAGGTGTTCAGACGGAATTCGCCGAAAGGATGAAGGTAGGCCACATAACTTCTGCTTCTGCTATTGGGAAGCCCGTAGTCATAATATCGAATCCTCTCCTCGAGCGGCCAGCCTTCTCTGGCCATGAAGGTGAACGATACGTTGATATCGTAGGGAAGCTGATAAAGCCCTCCAGCCTTGATCAGCCATCTGGAGTAGGTGTACTGGTTGATCTTGCCGCTGGCGCCGCCGATCGAGGGCGAATAAGCCCTGCCGTCTAATGCCCAGAGGTTGGTGTCATTCCAGACACTTTCAGGCGGATAATGCTGTTCTTGGTGCTGCCAGGTCAAGCTGCCGTTCAGCATCCACTTGTTGCTCAATCTCTTGCTGAAGATGATGTCGATTCCGTAGAAATCTCTGTAATATCCGGGCCGTCTTTCAATATACTGGTAGGGAGTGCTGAGCGCGGTGTTGAAAGTGTCTGCGCCCTCTGTGAAGGCGTCGTCCCTGTACCACCAATCATGGTCGGGGGCTTCGCCTGTATCTCCATCCCACAGAGTTTCGATTCCTGTCACATCTGCTGACGCAGGCACGTTGGCATCGGACAGGGTATCAGTGGCATTCACATACCAATCCCTGGACTGCTCGTGCCTCTCCGTTATACTGGTATACTGATCGGCGACGAAGAAATCCCAGGACCAGTTGAAATGGTCGTATCTTCTGTAGGTGGCGTTCGCGGTGACCGCGAAGTCGGTGAAGATCTCTCTCTCGACCGTGAGCATGAACTCGGTCGTCCGGGTTGTCCCATAAGTCGGGTCGAGCTCATCATAAGGAGCGGTCAGATCGTTCCTGGTCGCCCAGGTTGCCACTCCACCCCAGCCTATACCGTTGGCATCTTCGATCTGAAGCGCAGTCGGCAGGAAGTTTCCGGCAGCGTCAAACACATGATAGGGTTCCCACTCAGCCACATTGAGACCGCTTCCACGCCAGTAGAGCTCGGTGAATTCCATTTCTTCATCCGTGTTATCGTCCAGCCACCAGAAATCGACCCATCCGCCTGTTCCACCGGGCATCTGGTTGTAAGAACCCGTGCCCATGAAGTCGCCGTACATGGCAAAGGATGCCTTACCGATGGTCTTGCCGTCTCCGGTGATGTCCCAGGTCAGTCCGAGTCTCGGGGACCAGAACGTCCAACCCCACTTATCGCCGTTCACGTCGTACATCGTCTGATAATCATCCGTCAGCTCGATCCCCGGCAACAGAGCCCCCAGCGCATCAGAGATGGCTGTGTCTTCGCCTGTGACACTGGCCCAGGCCGGGTTATCGGTCACGGTCAGGATGGTGGAAGGATTGAGCCTCGGCGTCTGCTTGTCATACCTCAATCCGAGCAGAATATTGAACCTGCCGAAGGTGATGGTGTCGCTGAGGTAGGCAGAGAGCGCGCTGACGCCGTAGTCCCTGTAGTATCCTCTGAAGTAGCTGAAATACTTCACGTTCTCGGGATCAGTAGGAGTGTCCCGCGTTGTTGTATCGCCATCGCCTACATATACGGCGGGCAGAATGGGATTATCGAGGTCGATCGTATCGGAAGTGTAGTTCCAGTTGTAATAGAAGTTTCCGGGATAGACGGATTCAGTGAAAGCATTCCTGTCCGCATACTCGATGCCAACCTTGATGTCATGGCTCACGCCAAACAGGCTGTCGTTGAAGTAGTTGAGCAGGAAGTTGTACTGGTTGACCGGCCTCTCAACATAGTAGCGGTCGCAGCCAACCAACCCATTAGGAGCTTCAAAAAGGCCTCCTCTTCCAACATCGATAGCGACTGGGTTTACAAAATCGAGGTCGTCCATCGGGGTCAGGTTGAAGCCCGCGTCCGAGAAGGCATACTTCAAGGACACAAACAGGTTGTCCCCGAACATATGCTCATCCTGGAACTTCAGGATCGGGCTGCCGAAATGATACCGGCCTCCCTGGTAATACCCTCCGGGCAGTTCTGCGCTCGAGGACCGTCCCCACTTGTTCTTGGCGCCGCTGTGCATGAACGCCTCAAACCTGTTCTCAGGAATGATCTGCACATTCAGCTTGGCCGCATAGTTGACCAGCAGAGTGTCATCCGGCTCCGCATAAACGGTGGTGGTCTTGATGTCTTGGACACCGTAGGAACCCCACAGCCAGGCCTTGTCCTTGACCAGCGGTCCGCCCAGGTTGAACCCGTAGTCCTTGTTGTTCCGGATCAGGTTCACACCGAGGAAGGTGGGCTCTGTATCCTGAACTTCTAGCACATAGTCCTCGTTCTTGGCCTGGAACTTCGAGTCGACCATATAGAAACGGCCGCCCAGGGTGACCTTGTTCCCGCCGCGGCGGGTCACCATGTTCAAGGCAACTCCACCGGTCTGGATGGTCACGTCCGCGCCACCAACCGTGATCTGCATCTCTTCAAAAGCGTCAAAGTCATAGTAGCTCGGCGACGCTCCGATAGCTGCAGGGTCGGTGATGACGATACCGTCCATGGCCCAGACGTTGTTGCTGTAGGAACCGGCTCCCCTGGCCACGTAAGACGACTGCTGACCGGACTCCACGCCTCCGATGTTCTCTCTGTCCACAGTGATCGAAGGCGCCATCTGCAGGACGACCCACGGGTCTCTCGCCGTAGGCAGCGACTGCAGCACATCCTGGGTGACGTTCTGTCCGACCGCTGTCTTCTTGGTGTCGACAACCGGGGAAACCGCGGTGACCGTCACCTCTTCCTCGATCGCTCCCATGGTCATCGTCACGTTCAACTCAACGTTGGCGCCGACAACAACGATGATCCCAGTCCTCTCCTCTGTCTTGAAGCCGCCCAGCTCGCAGCGGATGATGTAGTCTCTGGCGGCGGGCAGAGAGAGGAAGCGGTAAATACCTTCAGCCGAGGTGATCGAGGTCAAGGGCGCTGTCACAGAGCCGCTCAAGGTGACCGTAACACCGGGAAGTGCGTTGCCGTCTTCGTCAGCAACCTTGCCGTAAAGGTTTCCTGTTCTGACCTGCGCCATCAATGAACCAGCAAAAAGAAGCACAAATAAAATGCTTAAAGCTTTACGCAATCTTAGCCTCCTTTTACCCCCTTTTTAGAGGGGGAAAAGTAAAAACCCATGCCCTGGAGTGAACTTTGTCACTCCAACCATACCCGAATTCCTCTGACTATCTGCTTGATTCTCACCTCCTTTACGATTGAGTACATGCATGGATGCATTCTCCTTACATATCTTCCTATCTGTATAGCATTAAATGTGCCAGATAGGGGCTCCGTTTTATTTATAATAAAATCAACGATTTACATTTATTTTGATCAGCCTCTTCAGCATAAATCCAAAAAGCTGTATTCCTATCCAAAAATATAGAAAAAAAAGGGAACAAGGTGCGTATTGGAACTTTTCTTCACTATTTTTCCTCCAATTCATTCTTTTCCTTGAAATGTACTTCTTTATTTCATAAACTTTATTCTGACCAGATGAAGTACGTCGCGGACCTCCACATCCACTCCAAATTCTCAAGAGCTACCTCCCGCGAAATGGTCCTCGACTCCCTTGCCCATTGGGCAAAGATAAAGGGAATACAGCTTCTCGCCACAGGCGACTTTACCCACCCCGAATGGCTCTTTCTGCTCAAACAGAAACTGGAACCGACAGGAAACGGGTTCTTCCGGCTCAAAAGCATCGTTTCCCAGGAAAATGAATATCTCAGGTCCATTCCCTTCTCCAGGGAAGACGTTTCCTTTATCCTGTCCACAGAGATCAGCTTTATCTATTCCAAGAAGGGCCGGGTCAGGAAGATCCACATTCTCCTCCTCGCGCCGGATTTTGAGTCTGTTGATAAGATCAACCAGCAGCTTTCCGGATTGGGGAACCTGCGCTCAGACGGCCGTCCGATCCTGGGCATGGATGCCAAAGCCTTTGTCAAGATAGTCGCCGACCACTGTCCCCAGTGTGTGGTCATTCCCTCCCATATCTGGACACCTTGGTTTTCCCTTTTTGGTGCAAACTCCGGGTTTGACGCCATAGAGGAGTGCTTCGAGGAAATGACCCCTTTCATCTTTGCCCTGGAGACGGGGCTCTCCTCCGACCCGCCGATGAACTGGAAGCTCTCTGCTCTGGATAAATACTGCCTGGTCTCCAACTCCGACGCTCATTCGCCCTCCAAGATAGGCCGGGAAGCCAATGTCTTTGACACAGAGTTCAGTTACCCAGGCCTGGTCGATGCCATAAGATCCAAGGATCCGGATAAATTTCTGTATACGATCGAATTCTTTCCAGAAGAGGGAAAATACCACTACGACGGACACCGGAAATGCGGCGTCCTCCTCTCTCCCAGGGAAAGCATGCAGCACAACAACATCTGCCCGGTCTGCGGAAGAAAGCTCACCATCGGAGTCATGCACAGAGTGGAAGAACTGGCTGACCGCGAGCGGGCAGAATCCTCTCCTTTCAGGGTCCCCTACAAGAACCTGATACCCTTGAACGAGATCATCGCCCAGGCCCTCGAAAAAACCTCCGATTGCAAGAGCGTCTGGGATGTATACTTCCACTTCATCCATGAATTCGAGAATGAGCAGACCATCCTGACAGATGTGAACCTGGAGGAACTGACCCGCCTCACTCCGGACAGAGTCAGCATGGGTGTGGAGAGGATGAGAAAAGGAGAGGTCAAGATCATACCCGGACATGACGGCTGCTTCGGGCAGATCAGCCTCTTCGAGGAAAGCGCTGTGGAAGAGGAGGCTCAGGGACAGCTCAAACTGTTTTGATATGGAAAGAGGGGACTGGCTCTTTTTCTCAAAATATAATATCCTGCAAAAATTGTGAGAAGAAGTGGTTGTCCTTTTTTAGCTGGCCAGAATGAACAGGGATCAAGACAACTGGAGTTACTTTAAGTAACGTAAAGGCAGTAAATGATGTCACGATCTCTGTGCGGCATGGAGGTTCACTCAATCGAGGATGTCACCTGAATTATTGAGCTAATATTAATTCAGTTAAAAACTGTTTAAGCTGAAAACACAATGAAAATAGATTTCAAGAAAAACGAGTTCAGCGAGCACATCCGCCTGACTCTTCTGGCTGTGGTCATCGGCTTCATCGCCGGTCTGGCCTCCATCGCTTTTAAAGTCATGATCCACTTTTTCCAGGAACTTTTTTGGAGAGCGCCCAGCATCATCTCCGGAGTCTCTTCCCAACCCTGGTTCCTGACAGTGCTCATTCCTGCCGTCGGCGGTCTGATCATCGGCCCGATCATCTATTACGGAGCGAGAGAGGCCAAAGGCCACGGAGTGCCCGAGATCATGGAATCCTTGATCCTCCGAGCCGGAAAAGTCAGGAATCGCGTCTCCGTTATCAAAGCCCTTGCTTCATCGATATGTATCGGCTCCGGAGGCTCCACCGGCCGGGAAGGCCCCATCGTCCAGATCAGCGCCAGCCTGGCTTCCACGATAGGCCAGGTATTCCGAATAAGGATCAAAGGGATGCGGACGCTGGTCGCTGCCGGCGCAGGGGCTGGGATTGGCGCCACCTTTAACGCTCCCATCGCAGGCGCTCTTTTTGCTGTCGAGGTCATCCTGGGTGAATTCGGAATATTCTCCTTCAGCCCGATCATCATCGCTTCAGTCATCGCCACCTGGACCTCGCGGATGATCAGCGGCGATTTCTCCGCTTTCGCCGTTCCCAAATACTCTCTCATCAGCTTCTGGGAATTCGGTCCCTATGTGCTTCTGGGAATAATGAGCGGACTGGTGGCTATTCTTTTCATCAAGGTTCTCTATTTTCTCGAGGACAGTTTCGAGGCGCTGCGCATCCACCCTATCATCAAGCCAGCCATCGGCGGTCTGCTTGTCGGAGCCATCGGCCTGGGACTTCCTCAGGTATTCGGCGTCAGCTACGAGGCCATGGATGCCTGCCTGCAAAACCAGCTGGGGTTCTGGCTGGCGTTTGTCCTGATCTTCGCCAAGATCCTCAGTACATCCCTGACACTCGGGTCCGGGGGCTCGGGAGGCATCTTTGCTCCCTCTCTTTTCCTCGGAGCCATGACGGGCAATTTTATTGGCTCCGTCTTTCACAACATGGCCCCCTCCTCCATTTCATCAGCCGGAGCGTTTTCCCTGGTAGGGATGGGCGCCGTGGTTGCGGCAGCCACCCATGCTCCGATCACAGCCATCATCATCATTTTCGAGCTGACCAACGACTACAAGATCATCCTTCCCCTCATGCTTTCCTGCATCATTGCTTCCCTCATCACGGCCGGCCTCCATGAAGAATCCATTTACACCCTCAAGCTCAAACGCAGAGGTATCCTCTTCAAAGAAGGGAGAGAAGTGAACATCCTGAGGTCTTTCCCCGTCAAGGACCTCATCAGTCAAGATTATCAGGTGTTCCTGAATACAGAGCACGCCGGAAGGATCATCGACCGGGCTATCAGCGGCAAGCACCATGCCTTCCAGATCACCGATGCCTATAAGAATTATGTGGGATGTTTTTCCCTCAACCAGCTTAAAACGACCGTTTTCCACAAGGACGTCCTCGATTCTCTGATCATCGCCCAGGATCTGGCAATCTCCGGTATTCAGATCGACATCGAAGACAACCTGGAGAGGGCCATGGAAATATTCGGACGAGAGGATGTGGCAGAAATCGCTGTCGTCCAGAACAAAAAGCTCGTCGGCGTCATCAAGAGGAAGGACGCCATCGAAGCCTATAACCACGAAGTCGCCAAAAGAGAGGCGGCTTCAGGTCTGGTCCAGAAGCTGAAGTACACCCATATAGCCAAGATGATGGACATCGGCAAAGGCTACAGAATCGTAGAAACTGAAGCGCCCTCAGCCTTCTGGGACAAAAGTCTGAAAGTCCTCAACCTGAAGGCGCTCTACAGGATCGATGTCCTGCTTATCCGGAGAAAGAGCCCCCCTCAAACCATCACTCTGCCCTCTGCGGACGAAGTCATCAGAAAAGGAGACACTCTGATCCTGGCCGGCCATGCGGATAACATTCAAAAGATTTTAAAAGTGAGAAATAAAAACCAGATGAACTGAGGATTCATAAAAAATGAAGAACAAAAAAGTAACTATTCTTGCATGTCTTTTTTATACTTCTGAATAAGCTCTTCCAATTCTTTCCTTTGGCTGGGAGAAAGACGGTCATAGGTTATTTTTTTGTATCTTTCGAAGCAATCAAGTGCTTTATCTATGTCACCTTTAAGCAAATAGGCATGTCCTAAATTATAAAGGGCATTCCCAAGGCCGGGATTTAACTCCAGCGCTTTTTCCAAGCAGAAGACCGCACCATCTAAATGGCCGGCAAGAAGGTAGGTCCCTCCAAGACCGTTGTAAGCCATATCATACTCAGGATCGAGCTCAATGGCCTTTCTGTAACTGTCAAGGGCGTTTTGAAAAGTTCTCGGATTTTTGGTTTTCTTATAATCCAAGAAATAGATATTTCCGAGATTATTGTGGGCCACAGGATAATCACCGTCCAAAGCGATGGCTTCTTGAAAAGCTTCAACTGCCTTGTGCTGCTCTCCCCTGCTCACGTAGGCCATTCCAACGCTGTTCCATATTTCAGGATCAAACCACATCCTGTGATACTCTTTTTTTTCAAAAACATCTATGACGGCATCATATTGACTCGCTTGAAGAAGATAGCTGACATAGGTAAAAAAGATCTCGTAGCTTGAAGGCAGATTATCGAGCGCCAACCTCAAAACTTCCAGGGCATTATTCAACTCTCCCTTATCTTTATATATTTTAGCGAGATTCAAGTAGGACGTGTCCACATCCTTATTCTCTGTGATGATCTCTCTCAGCAGATTTATCGCTTCTTCTACTTTTCCAGCTTGGTAGAGGTTCAAAGCCTCAGAAGATTTATTATGATAAGGGAGGAGAATCTTGATATCGCTCTCGCGAGTAAAATTCTCCTTCTTTATCACCTGGCGGCTCGAGATGTATCCTAAACTCTTTAATTTTTGAACGGCTTCCCTATCAATCCTTTGATTCTCTTCTTGTTCTGGTCGGGATTGATCGCTGATGATCGACGCCAACTTGGTTTTATACCTGTCTAATTTTCTCTTCTCGGCCAGGTTTATCAGCTCATCAAAATCCTTGTCCAGATCATAGACCTCAGGAATAGGGGAATCAATAAACTTTTCCCCGCCAGAGATATATCCTCTTAAGGGTGCCCATCCTCTGCTGTAGTAGGGATACAGGGATTCAAAATAGACAGGCCTTTCTGACAACTTTTTTCCCCTGAGAAGAGGCAGAAGAGAGGAGCCTTGAAGAAAAGACGGCTTCTCAACATGTAAAATGTCACACGCTGTCGGAAAAATATCTATATGACCGACGGTTTGATTCACTTGATTGTTCACTATCCCAGGAATACAGATAATAAGTGGAACCCATATCGTGCTGTTATAGGCAAAATACCCATGTGTCTCTTCTCCATGCTCTCCCAATGATTCCCCGTGATCCGCCGTGAAAACAATCACAGTTTTCTCAAACATATCTTGGTTTTTTAAATAACTCAAAATCTCTCCCAGAGAAAAATCCACATAAGCCACCTCTCCGTCATAGGGATGATCTTTGAACTCTGACCTGAAAGGCTCGGGAGATTCATAAGGAGTATGAGGATCAAAACAATGAATCCAGAGGAACCAAGGCCCTTTTTGCACACTCAGCCACTCAATGGCAGAGCTCATGACCTTGCCGGCTTTACGTTCTATGTAAAAAGGACTTTGAAAATTCTGGTTTCCGTAATCATCATCATAGAAATCAAATCCCTGATTCAGCCCGAACCTCATATCAAGTGGGTATGCTCCAATAACAGCTCCAGTCGCATAGCCGTGGCCTTTCAAATGCTCGGCCAGGGTTAAGAATTCCTCCCTTACCACGAAATTCGAGTTATCATGTACGCCATGAGAGAGAGGCGTCATTCCGACAAGAATATTTGTATGAGAAGGCAAAGTAGTTGAAGTGTGGGCAAAAGCGTTCTTGAACAAGGTCCCTCTTTCAGCCAGACTATCCATATTTGGTGTTTTCACATTATTGCTGCCATAGCAACCCAACCTGTCGGCTCTCAAGGTGTCTATGGTGATCAGGAGCAAATTCAGGGAAGCGTCTTCTTTTCTTGTTGAGGAGAAAGGAGATGATTGAACAAATAACGAGAAGAGAAGAAAGAGAAACAAAAGAAAAAGAAAAAAGCGACTCTTCACTAACTCATCTATCCTCTTCTCCATCGATCGTGTTCAAGAATCGCAAAAACTTATGATTCAAGGCTACTCAAAGGTAGCCAATACGTTACAATCAGGTAGGGACAAAGCTGCTGGAGGCCGTATTGAGTCAAACACTTCTTTCACCAAGGGAAAAAAATTTGCGCTAATTCTCTTCATGTCTGCTTCTTTTCTTTTCATTGCAGGAAGAGATTGTTCTCAGGATCACTGGAGAAAATTCTCACTTTCCTGACTTTCATCAACTCTCTCACAAGTTCTTCATATATTTTGATTTTAGCATCACAAAATCTAAAAATAAAGCTTGCCCCCCGTGCAAGAAACGGAAAACTCTGACCTTTCTATGCTGGTGGCAAGGTCAGGCAGCGGGCAGTTCAGATTTCCGGTCATCCGTATTGGTTTCTCCTAATAAAAAAAAGGCCAGGCCCATTTTTTGCTTTTTTCTTGGGATAATTCTGTTTTAAGAGAAGCCCGGCCCTTTTTTACATGAAAGAATAGCGCCGCTCAGGAAGAAGAGGACGAGCGGTGCGGTAACAGACGGACATAATCCGTGACAGGACCTATCCTCGCGTTCACTCGGCCATCTTGAGGAGCCCCCTTTCCTTGACAAGACCCAAGCCAAACCTTATATTAAAGCTAAATGGCTAATGAGGAGTGAGTCATGGAAATAGAGATGAAGATCAAGGGTCTTGTCGTTGATCCCATTTCCAAAATGCCCATCGTTGTCCTCGAGGATCTCAACAGCGAACGGATCCTCCCTATCTGGATCGGAGTCTTCGAAGCCAATGCTATCGCCCTTAAAATCGAGGACATCTCCACCCCTCGCCCCATGACCCATGACCTGGTCAAGAATTTCCTGGATAAGCTCAATATATCGGTCGAAAAGATAGTCGTCAACGACGTCAGGGATAACACTTTTTACGCCTTGATCTACTGCCGCTACAACGACCAAGTAATCACCATCGACTCCCGTCCCTCTGATGCAATCGCCCTGTCCCTGAGAGTGGAAGCCCCCATATTCGTCGAAGAGGATGTAGTGAAAAAAGCCCACAGTCTGAAATTCGACGAGAATCTTGAGGGCTCAGAAAAGCTCAAGAAGTGGCTGGAAAACTTGAAGCCTGAAAACTTCGGCAAATACAAAATGTAACATGTAACAGAGGGTCAGGGCTCGACATTAGACATATTCCCCACTCGATAATCTTTTAAAATATTCTTTTTAAAAAGAAAACAATACTTTATGGAGAAGGGAAAAGTCAGTTAAAAAAAGGCGAGGTCCTTTTTCTCTTTTTCAACCAGAAGGCCAAACCGACAAAGTCTGATCCCAGATTTGTGTCTAATGTCGAGCCCTGACCCCTTTATGTCCTCAGCGTGAACAAGAGGTAGAGTCCGGTCAGACCGAAAATCAGGTTAGGACCCCAGGCGCTCAGAAAAGAATTCAGATAATTCACATATCCCATGCCCTGGAAAACCGCAACCGCTCCCCAGTAGACCATGGCTATCAATATGCTCAAACCGATTCCCACCAGAGTCCCCCGCCTTCCAAGAGAAAAAGCGAAAGGAATGCCGATGATGGTCATGATCAGACAGATAAAAGGAAAAGATATCTTATAATCCAGATCCACCCTGAACCTGACTGTGTCGAAGTTTCTCTCTTCAAGCTCTCTGATATACTTCCTGAGCTCACCGTAGCTCATCTGGTCAGGCTCCTTCCATTCCTTCAGGAAATAGCTCTTATCCTCCTGGATGGGAAGAGCTATCTCCTCTTTCTTGTCATATCCGGTCATCTTTCCGCCGGAAAAGTCCCGGGACCAGTACTGCTCCAAGTCAATCTGTCCGTCTTTCAGATAGGCCCGTTCAGAATAGATCCTCCTCCTGAGCATCCAGGTGGATGAATCGAAATCATAGACCGAGAGCTGATTGAAGGCTGACTTCTCCGGGTCAAAATAATTATAATGAAAAATCCTGTCATTCTCCTTGCCCAGCACCCAGCGGCGGTCCAGGTAATGGTAACTGCGCGCCGGGCGGTCGTTGATCCGGTTCCAGACTTCTTCCGCCCTCCTGTTGGCAAAGGGAAGAATATTCTCCTGGATATAAAAGGAAAAAAAACTCACCAGGATGGCCATGAAAAGGACGGGAAGGATGATGCGGTAAAGGCTCATACCGCAGGCCTTCATCGCTGTGACCTCGTTAAACTTGGTCAGGAGACCCAAAGTCAAAAGAGCTGTGGTCAAAGCAGAGATCGGCAGAATGAAATAGATGAATTCCGGTATGCTGTAACGGATGAAGTCGAAAAGCATCCCGAGGGATTTGTTGTGCTCATAGACATTATCGAGACGTTCAAAAAAGGTCACTATCACCGTGATCAAAAGCAGGCTGAAAAAAATGAGAAAAAAAATGGCCAGGTATTTCCTGATGATATACCGATCCAGGATATTGGGAAAGGGCAGGGCGAGACGAGGGAATCTTGAGGAGACTTTCTTTTTCTTGGCTGAGACGGTCTCCTTTCCTCTTCTCTTTAAAAAAATGGAAAGAGAAAAAAAGCGTGTTTCCTGTAAGGATCTCAAGAATAAATACACTCCGATCAGAAACAGCAGGATATTCGGTCCCCACATCCCCAGCCAAGGAGAGATCTTGCCATCCATGGCCATTTGTTCCCCTGCTGTGATCAAAACATAATAAACCAAGATTATGCCGATGCTTATGGTAAAGCCGCTGGTCCTGCCTCCCTTTTTTGTCGAAGCCCCGAGCGGAAGACCCAGAAACCCGAATATCACGCAGACAAAAGGGAGTGCAAACTTCTTATGGACCTCTACCCAGTATGAGAGGTGATCCTTCAGCCTCCGCTGATAGGTGAATTCTTTTTTTTCAGATTCTTCCCGTTCTTCTGCCAGCTTGATCAAATCCTGCTGAGCGGTCTCGATATCGGCCAAGAGCTCCTTGATATCCTTTTCTCTGGCTCCTTTTTTCATGGAGATAGAAGTGAAGAGGCTTTCAATGTCGATCTCTTCCTCATCCTTCTCAAAAGTCGTCACTCCGTACTTCTCGGGTTCGGCAGGAGAATAGGAATGGAGAGTCCCGTTGAAAAGCTCAAGAATGGCTCTCCGTGCTTCCGGGAAGAAGTTCAGCCCTCCCCTCTCCGCAGTGATGACCCTCGGCTCCTCCTTCGGGTCGCTGAAGTAGACAAATATATTCTCCCATTCCTGTTCCTGACTCATTCCTTGGATAAAAATGACCGCGCCGGGAATGGATTCGTTGAATTCACGGGGATGGATCCGGAACTGCACCCGGCTCAGAACAGAGCGAGAGAGGGTCTGTTTCATCCTGTAGTTGAAACGGGGAGCCAGATAAAGCGCGAAATAAGAGGTGAGCAGCCATCCGAAAAGGGAGAAGATGAGCACGGGACGAAGAAGCCTTTTGTAGCTGATCCCCAAGGTCTTAAAAGCCATGATCTCCGAGTCAGAAGAAAGACGGCTCAGCCCTCCCAAGGTGCCCATCAATACGGCCATGGGCACGGTGAACGCCAGGATAGAGGGTATCAGATAGAAAAGTATCTCCAGGACAGCTTTTAACGGAACCCCCCGCGTTATGAATATCTCCGAGAGCTGCAGAATCTGGTTCATCAGCAGGACAAAGGTGGCCAGGAGGAGGCCTATGAAGAATGGGGGGACGATCTCTTTGATGACGTAACGGTCAAAGAACTTGAACACTCTGTTTATATACCACAGAAAGACAGCAAAAAAAAGAAAGGCCCCGGGCGAATGCCCAGGGCCTTTTCAACTATCCTGAGTACTTACTGCAAACGCAATAAATGCTACTGCGCTGTCATTTCGAGCCCTAAAGGCCTAGCAATCTCTTCCAACGTCTATACATTGTCATTGCGAGCGCAGCGCGGCAATCCTTTTCCTCTAGTGTCATTGCGAGCGCAGCGCGGCAATCCCTTAAGGAAAAAATGGACCTGTTTTTGCGAAATGGCTTCTTTTCACTCGCAACGACAAATCATTTAATGCGTTTAAATCAGTACATATCTCCCGGTGGGGGAGGATACTTCGGCCCCTTTTCCTCTTCGGGAATTTCAGAGACCAAACCCTCTGTTGTCAGGAGCAAGCCAGAGATACTGGAAGCGTTCTGCAAAGCGATGCGGACCACCTTGGTCGGATCCAGGACACCTGATTTGATCAGGTTCTCGTATTTCTCTGTCAGAGCATTGAATCCCGTATCCTGTTCCTTATCTCTTACTTTCTCGACGACGATGGAGCCTTCGTAACCGGCGTTATTGGCGATCTGCCGCAGAGGCTCTTCCAGAGCTCTCTTGATGATGTTGACCCCGATCTGCATATCATCATCGAATTTCAATTTTTCGAGGATTTTCTGGCACCTTAAGAGAGCGACTCCTCCGCCCGGAACGATCCCTTCTTCAACTGCCGCCTTGGTGGCATGCATGGCGTCTTCCACTCTCGCTTTTTTCTCTTTTAGCTCTGTCTCGGTAGCCGCTCCAACCTTTATCAGGGCCACTCCGCCGACCATCTTGGCCAGCCTCTCCTGCAGCTTCTCCCGGTCATAATCAGAAGTTGTATCTTCGATCTGAGTCCTAATCTGCTTGATCCGGGCCTGAACGTCTTCCGTTTTTCCTCTTCCTTCGACGATAGTGGTGTTGTCCTTGTCGATAACCACTTTTTTGGCGTTGCCCAGCCAATCGATTCCCACGCTTTCCAGCTTGACACCGATGTCTTCGGTGATCACCTTGCCGCCGGTGAGGATGGCGATATCCTCCAGCATGGCTTTTCTTCTGTCGCCGAATCCCGGCGCCTTGACAGCAGCGCACATGAAGGTTCCTTTGAGCTTGTTGACGACCAACGTGGCCAGGGCTTCGCCCTCGACCTCCTCGGCGATGACCAGCAGGGGTCTTCCCATCTTGGCCACGTTCTCGAGAAGAGGCAAAAGGTCTCTCAAGTTGCTGATCTTCTTCTCATGAAGAAGAATGACCGGCTCCTCCAGGACGCATTCCATCCTGTCCGGGTCGGTGATGAAATAAGGCGAAAGATAACCGCGGTCAAACTGCATTCCTTCGACGACCTGCATGTTGGTCTCCAGGCCCTGAGCTTCTTCCACGGTGATCACGCCATCCTTGCCGACTTTGTCCATGGCTTCAGCGATGATCTTGCCGATGGATTCATCATTGTTGGCTGAGATGGCGCCAACCTGGGCTATCATCTCACCGCTGACATCGCGGCTCAGCTTCTTCAGCTCTTTCACCACGTCTGCGACAGCCTGATCGATCCCCTTCTTGATGAGGTTGGGGTTGGCTCCGGCGGTCACGTACTTCAACCCCTCAGCAAAAATGCTCTGAGCCAGTACGGTGGCAGTGGTGGTTCCGTCTCCGGCCACATCCGAGGTCTTGGAAGCGACTTCTTTCACCAGCTGGGCGCCCATGTTCTCCAGCGGGTCCTTGAGCTCTACTTCTTTAGCCACGGTCACACCATCTTTGGTGCTGGTTGGAGAACCGAATTTTTTGTCCAGGACAACGTTCTTTCCTCTCGGGCCTAAAGTCTCCTTCACCACATTGCTGAGAGCGTTGACGCCTCTTAAAAGCGCCTGCCGGGCTTCCTCACCGAGTGTGATTTGTTTTGCCATTTTTTTCTCCTTTCACAAAATCAGGTGATTTTGGCTAAGATCTCTTCTTCGCGGACGATGATGTGTTCGATGTCTCCGATCATCACTTCAGTCCCGCTGAATTTTCCGATAAGAACCTTATCACCTTTCTTGACATCGAGTGGGATAACCTTTCCATCTTCTGCCATTCGGCCTTTTCCGACTTCGATGACTTCTGCTTCCTGAGGTTTTTCCTTGGCGGTATCAGGAATGATTATTCCTCCCTTTGTCATTTCCTTTTCTTCCAGTCTTCTGAGAAGAATTCGGTCATGGAGTGGTATCACCTTCATTTGGACCTCCTAAACATGAATTTGGAATGATTTTTTAGCAGAATTGCTAAAAGAGTGCTAATTTTACTCAAATCCCCCCTGCTTGTCAAGAAAAATGTGCCAAAATTAGCACTCTCTTCAGCAGAGTGCTAAATTAGCTCACAAAGTGTCGGCAGATTTTATGTATAATTCAGGAGACCTGAGTTATTCACGAGTCGAGGTTGCCGCAGACCTCGTTGCGAGGTGGGGTGAGATTCCTTCGCTTTGCTCGGAACAGGCGCGGCAATCTCGTGCTTTTAGCGATACAGAATGAGATCGCCACGCTCTACTCGCGATGACAATTTTTCTAAACAGCAGGTCGTCAGATCGGCTCGCCCGAAGGGGAAAAGATGCCGACATACGATGAAATAATGTTCATGAAGATTTATTTAAATGCGGTGTCGGCAGATTTTATGAATAATTCAGGGTGGTTTATTTGATGATCTTTAAAGTCTTGGCGCGGTTGCGCAGTGTGTTGCGGTGAACACCCAGGGCTTTGGACATTCTGGTCATGTTTCCCTTGTATTTTTTCGAGACTGTCTCGATGTAGATCTTCTCGAATTCCCTTAGGCCATCTTTCAGGCTCAATTCTTTCTCCACCATCTCTTCGATGACAATCTCCAGTTTTTGATGGATGTTGAGTTTGTCAGATTCCTTTGACATTTTTCTCCACCTTTTTCGTGAGATCTTGGTAAGCTTCCTTGAATTTTTTCTTAAGGTCTTTGGGAAAAAGCCCGTACATGACCTTGGTCATCTTCATGCACACCGGAGAGATCTGGCTGCCCTTTAAGGTCTTCTTGCTCACCGGAAAAACCATTAAAGCATAAATCACCACGCTGCAGATGAGAATTCCCACCAGAAAGCCCAGGCATCCTCCAAGAACCTTGTCCAGAAGTTTCAGCGGGCCTTTTATCATTTTAGAGATAAGATTGGAACAAGCCCATCCCGCACACATCACCACCAGGAACACGGTCAGAAAACCTAAAAATTGCGTCAAGACCTCAGAAGAGATAAACCGTTGATAAAGCCACGCTATCTGGGAGTAAAAACTGAGGGCAAAAACCAATCCCAGTATTACGGAGAGAAATCCAAATGCCTGCCGGACGAGTCCTTTAACGATTCCGTAAATAGAGGCCACTGCCAGAATGACGAGCAGAACGATATCCAGCCAGTTCACCTTTTTCTCACTTTCTCCTTTTCCTCAGCTCTTCCACCATCCAGTACTCGCCAGCCTTGAGAGAACCGAAAGCAATATGAGGCTTTATCTTCCCGTGAAAATCAGAGCCTGCAGTGGGAACAAGCCCCAGCTCCTCGGCGATGGCTTTGTAGTGCTCCGTCTGAGAAGAATCATGGTAAGACGTGTAGACTTCCAATCCTTCCAGCCCGCTTTCTTTCAAGACCGCCAGGTCATATTGAGACGCCTTCTGAAAATAGGCGCCGGGATGAGCCAGCACCGGAACTCCCTCTGTCTGAGGCGCCAGCCTGAGCGCTTCCAGCAAGTCCAGGTTCTGCTTGGGTACCCAGGCCGGTTTTCCCTCCATGAAATAATCCTTATAAAAAAAATAAGGGGCAAAGATTCGGTTCGATCCTTTATAGTACTTTGCCAAAGCAGGGATTTTATTCTTTTCATACTTTTCCAACAAGATCTGGGCTATGGTCACACCTAATGGAGGATTCGGCTTTGATTTCTTGGCAACCTCTTTCCAACTGAGGTCAAAGCCGAGCTCCTGCAGCTTCTGGACACGCTCCTTGGCTTCACTGATTCTCCGTTCCGATCCCCGGGAGATAAGCTCGGTGACAATCTTTTTCTCCCAGTTCACAAAAGGAAGAAGAAGATGAAACTCGCGGTCATCGAATACTGTCGTCAGCTCAATACTGGGGATGACCTCAACTCCCTCCTCCTCACCGTAGCGCAGAGCTTCCGGATAAGCGGCCACCGTGTCGTGATCAGCGATAGAAATGGCTCTGAGCTTATTCTTACTCGCCAACCGGACGATATGAAAAGGAGAAAAATCCCCGTCACTGCTTTTATTGGAATGAATGTGAAGGTCGACTTGCCATCGCATTATAGCTCATTCTTGCCCGTCAGGAGTCTATAAATCTCAAAGTATCTTTCGGATGTTTGTTTTATGATCGATGGGGGGAGAGGCGGAGGGGGTGAGTTCTTGTCCCAATCCGTGCTATCCAGATAATCGCGAACAAACTGTTTGTCCAGGCTGGGCTGCGGCCTGCCAGGGACGTAGCTGGACAGAGGCCAGAATCGAGAGGAATCCGGAGTGAAGATCTCATCCACCAAAATAAGCTCTCTGTTGAGAAGCCCGAATTCAAATTTGGTATCGGCGATGATGATTCCCTTGGAATAGGCATGAAGAGATGCCTTCTGGTAAAGCTCTATGCTGACTTTCTTGATCTTCTGAGCGAGCTCTGACCCGACTATCTTCTGCATCTCTTTAAAAGAGATGTTCAGGTCATGTCCCTCTTCAGCCTTGGTGGCCGGAGTAAAGATGATCTCTCCTAATTGATCGCTCTCTTTCAGCCCGGAGGGGAGCTTAACCCCGCTTGTCTTGCCGGAGGCTGTGTAGTCTCTCCATCCTGACCCAGACAGGTATCCACGTACCACACACTCCACTGGGACGACTTCAGTCCTCTTCACCAGCATGGACCTCTTCTCCAGGATAGCCCGGTATTTTTGAAGCTCAGCAGGAAACTCGTCGACTTCCGTTGTTATGATGTGATTGGGGCAGGTCAGAGAAGTAAATTCGAACCAGAATTTGGACAACTGGGTCAGGATCTTTCCTTTGTTCGGAACCAAGGAAGGGAGGACATAGTCAAAGGCAGAGATGCGGTCAGAAGCCACAACAAGCAGCCTGTCTCCGACCTCGAATACATCGCGAACTTTGCCTCTTTTATACAAGGGAAGTTCAGGGATCGATATCTCAGAGAAAGTTTCCGTCATAGTAAGCTAAAGAATAAAAGAAAATCTTTCAAAAAGCAAATCAATCATTTCATGCCGATGAAGCTGAGCATCCTTCCCGCCCGCTCTTTTTCCCGCCGGAAGGAAGGCAGGTTGTTATCACAATACGTGCAGCAGTCCGCGCTGAAGATGTTCTTCTCGTCGACTCCCACGCTGACCAACTGGGAGAGGTTCTCTCCCTTCAGGTCGAATAAATACTTCCCCTTTCTGGAGGGGTGGTCTCTGAAGAATTTTGTCTTAAGCCCCTCTTTCTGAAAAGCCTGAAGGACGTCCTCCCCGACCTCATAGCATTCGCCTTCGATGCAGGGACCGAGGCCCACAAGAAGGTCTGAGGGACGGCATCCGAAATGGGTAACAATGCTCTGGATGGCTCGTTTGACGACTCCTTTGGAAGTCCCTCTCCATCCGCAATGGACTGCCGCGATGACTCTTCTTGACTCATCCACGACAAGAACCGGAAGACAATCGGCTGTCTTGATGATGAGAAGGAGCAAAGAGAGTCCGGTGACCATAGCATCCCCCCTCAATTCTGTTTCGGGAACACTCTCTATGAATTGAATGATATCGGAATGGACCTGCTGGAGAAAGACAGGCCGGAATCCTTTCCATCCAGGTCTCTGTCCGAAACTTTTATCCTTCCAGTTTTTCGTTTCGAACCCATGGATAAGAAAAGAAATCTGCTCCAAGCGGGGAATGGTGATGATGTCTTCTCGCCTCGCTCGCTCCATCGTTAACTTGATGTTATAACCATAGTCTTTCCATAAGTCAACTTGGAGGGGGAACTGACTTCCCCCCTCCGAGGTCTCGTTGGGGCAAGAGCGGCGTGTTTGAGAGCCATCCAACCTGAGCCTTATATTCTTATTGTTGAGATATAAAGCGACGGTTTCCATTCCATCCGGAGCCCATGGTGGTGGGTGGGAGGGTCTTGGCGAGGATGGAGTGGAAACGGCGCTTTATCAGATATCAAAGCAGAGGCAGTTAACTTGGAGCGGGAACTGAAGCGTCAATGTGGTATAATCTTGACTCCGTGAGATGAAGACAAAAAATTTTGAGGCTGCCTACCTGAAGACCTATAGGGACGGCCTTTTCCCGGAAAAAATAGAAAGCGCTTTTCGCCTTCTCGAAGACTGCAGAGTCTGCCCCCGCCACTGTGGCGTGAACCGCCTCCAGGATGAAAAGGGCTTTTGCAGCGCGGGGCTCCTTCCCGAAATCTCCTCCGCTGCTCCCCATTTCGGAGAAGAGAATCCTCTGGTGGGGTTTCACGGTTCAGGCACGATCTTCCTGACCCACTGCAACCTTAAATGCGCGTTCTGTCAGAACTTCTCGATCAGCCACCTGGGAGAAGGGAAAGAAATTTCCTACGAGCAGCTGGGCTCGGCGATGGTCCAGCTCCAAAAATTGGGGTGTCATAACATCAACTTCGTCACTCCGACTCACTACGTCCCCCAAATCCTGAAAGCGCTCCCCACGGCTATCGAAAAAGGGCTTTCCGTCCCGCTCGTCTATAACACCGGGGGCTATGATGCGGTCGAGACTCTCAAACTGCTGGACAGAGTTTTTGACATCTACATGCCTGATTTCAAATACACCGAAGAGACAGTGGCCCAAGAATACTCCGAGGTTCCTGATTATTCCTCTGTCGCAAAGCTCGCTCTGAAGGAGATGCACCGTCAGGTTGGCGACCTGGTGATAACTGACAAAGGAATCGCCTTGAAAGGCCTTCTGGTGAGACATCTTGTTCTTCCCGAAGGGCTCGCCGGAACTCAGGAGGCCATGCGCTTCCTGGCTGCTGAAATCTCAAAAAATACCTATGTTAACATAATGGACCAGTATCGACCCTGCGGCAGAATATCTCCTGACTCTCCGCTGAACCGAGGTATCACTCAGGAAGAATACGATGAAGCCGTTGAAATGGCGAAAAAAGAAGGAATCATCCGCCTGGATAAAAGGGTCAGGTTTCGGCTTATCTGGCCCCTCTGATCCTCTCTTCTGCGCTATTCTTTCCCCTGCAAAACGCGTCCTGCACCGAACAACGCAGACCTTCCAACCCAGATCAGGAAGACGGAAGAAACAAAAATGAAAACGGAAACAATAATGAACGCCGGCCGGATCCCCAGAGACTGGTACATCCAGCCGAAAGCAATCGGGCCAAGGGCAAATCCCAAGTCCACGGATGAGGCAAACAGACTCAAGACCTTTCCTTTTTCCCTTGAGGCAATTCCCTCGACCACGATCGCAGAAAGATGAGGATAGAGGATACCCACACCTACGCCCCAGACAACGCCGGATAATCCCAGCAAAAAATTGTTCGAAGAGAGGGAAGTCAGCACACCTCCTCCTGCAATAAACAAAAAAGCCGGCGGGAGTAATTTCGCGCTTCCCCAGGTTTTGAGCTGGCTTCCGCCGACCACCCGCATCAACACGGCAACCAAGGCGAGAAGAGTATAAAAATAGCCAGCGCGCATGGAAGAACCGCCATGGGCCAGAAGGGGCACAAACGCCAGACTGGAGCTCAAACCGATCTCGAAGACAAGCGTCAGCAAAAAGATCACGTAGACTTTCTTCTGCCGCAGGAGACGAAAAAAGCCCATGCTTTTGGCTTGCGAACCGTCCGATAATCGTGGAAGATCGATCTTTGTAAAAAAGGAATAGACAAGGGGAATAGCAGCCAAAAATATAGCCGAGAGAAAAAAAAGGAAATACCCGAAGGTATGGATGATCTCTTCCCCGAGGAAGGGAACGATAAGGAGGGGAAGCATGAAACCTGTCGAGACCACA
>Ga0209635_10000771_pt1 | contig 22944 bp, 19 predicted proteins | sample DeeMarSWOR230_32_FD_187463 | JGI IMG/M metagenome (GOLD analysis project Ga0209635, IMG submission 187463) | Marine sediment microbial communities from White Oak River estuary, North Carolina - WOR-2-30_32 (SPAdes) (version 2) | ecosystem: Environmental > Aquatic > Marine > Intertidal zone >...
GGGGTCTTGAACGGCCCCATCGATTGCGTGGCCTGCCACTACTAGTCCGCCGAGGGAGCTGCACGGGATGTCGGAGATCAAGCGTCGCGATTTCCTGAAGATCCTCGGGCTGAGCGGTGCCAGCACCGGTCTGATGGGTTGTGCCCAGGAACCGGCGAAGAAGCTGATCCCCTACCTGGTGCAGCCGGAGGAGGTCATTCCGGGCGTCGCCAACTGGTATGCCAGCGTCTGTCGTGAGTGTCCCGCCGGTTGCGGTGTGCACGTCAAGGTACGGGATGGTCGGCCGATCAAGGTGGAGGGCAACCCCGACCATCCGGTGAACGCGGGTCGGCTTTGCGCTCGCGGCCAGGCAGCACTGCAGGGCCTCTACGACCCAGATCGCATCGCCGGGCCGCTACGCCGCGTCGAGGGGAGGGACGAGTTCGAGCCCACCACCTGGGACGAGGCCGAGGCGCTGCTGGCGAGCCGGATCCGGGGCTTGCGCCGAACGGGTCAGGCCGAGCGGCTGTATCTCATCAGCGACGGTGCTGTCAGCTCCCTGGACCGTCTGTTCGAGGCTTGGCTGGACGCCGTCAGGTCACCCAACCGCATTGTCCACGAGAGCTTCGACGTCGAGCCGTTGCGCGAGGCCAACCGACTGACCTTCGGTCGCGCAGAGATCCCGCGCTACGAACTCGATCGCGCCGAGCTGATCCTCTCGTTCGGAGCCGGATTCCTCGAGACCTGGATCTCGCCGGTCCAGTACACGCGGCTGTTCGCCCGATCGCAGAGCTTCCGGGACGGTCGCAAGGGCCGCTTCGTCCACGTAGGCCCGCGTCTCTCCCTTACCGGCTCCAACGCCGACGAATGGGTGCCGGCACGGCCAGCGAGCGCCATGATGCTTGCCCTCGCCATGACCCGGGTTCTGGTCGCCGAGGGACGCGCCGGGGGCCGGGCGGCAGTGCTCCGCCCGCTGGTCGAGCCGTTCACGCCGGAGCGGGTGTCCGAGGCGACCGGCGTCGAGGCGGAGCAGATCGAGCGGCTCGCCCGCGAGTTCGCCGACGTGCCAGCCAGCCTCGCGCTGCCGCCCGGCGTGGAGATGACGCATCGCAACGCCACTGCCACGCACGTCGCTGTCAACCTGCTCAACTACGCAGCCGACAACTTCGGTCGCACGGTGCGCTTCGGACCTAACGTCGCGAGACGCCGTCCCGCGGACCTGACCCGCTGGACGGAGGTCATCGAGGCGATGCGGTCAGGCGCGGTCGACATGCTGCTGGTGCACGGCAGTGATCCCGTGCACACGCTGCCCCCCAGCCTGGGCTTGAGCGGCGCGCTGGAGAACGTCGGTTTAATGGTGAGCTTCGCCAGCCACATGGACGAGACCGCGGCCCACGCCGACCTGATACTCCCGGACCACACGCCGCTGGAGAGCTGGGGCGACCACGAGCCTGAGGTCGGCGTGCACACGTTGATGCAACCGACCATCAACCCGTTGTTCGAAACGAGGCATACGGGTGAAGTGCTGTTCTCGCTGGCGGCGCGCATCGGCGGCAACCTAGGAGCCCAATTCCTTTGGCCCGACTACAGCGCCTACCTGCGCGATGCGTGGCGCTCTGTGCAGCTTCAGTTCGCCCCGCGTGACGACTTCGCTGAGTTCTGGCATGCAGCGGTTGCCCGCGGCGGCGTGTGGCGCGAGGTGGAGACGCAGTCGGTCACGCTCAATCGCGCGGTAGCAGGCGTCGAGTTCGAGGAGCCGACTCTGGAGGGCGACGCGGCGGCGCGCTTCGCGCTGATCGCTTACCCATCACCGACCCTGTACGACGGACGCGGCGCCAATCGGCCCTGGCTCCAGGAGCTACCTGATCCCGTCACCAAGATCGTTTGGAACTCGTGGATCGAGATTCACCCCGACGTCGCACGTCAGCTCGAAGTGCGGACCGGCGACGTACTCGCGGTCAGCACTCCTCAGGGCCAGCTCGAGGTCCCGGCCTACGTGTACCGCGGCATCCGCGCGGACACCGTGGCCATCCCCGTCGGGCAGGGCCACACCCACTACGGGCGCTGGGCCCGTGATCGCGGGGTGAACCCGCTGGCGCTCTTGCCCGGCGCCGCGGATGCATCTTCAGGCAGCTTCGCCTGGCTCTCCACGCGCGTCGCTCTTGCACGGACAGGACGCCGGGTGCAGCTGGTCGAGACGCAAGGCGCGGACGACGACCGGGGCCGCGCGATCGCCGAGGTGATCAGCCTGGCAGCGGCGACGGAGGCGGAGCGGCGCGCGCGCGCAGCTGAGCAGTTCCATTCCGAGGCACCGGTGGAGGCGGCCGAGGACGCCGACCCCAAGAGCCCCTATCGCTGGGGGATGGCCATCGACCTGTCGAGCTGCATCGGCTGCTCGGCGTGTGTGACCGCCTGTTATGCGGAGAACAACATACCGGTGGTCGGCGAGCGTAGGTGCGCCCAGGGCCGCGAGATGGCCTGGATCCGCGTCGAGCGCTACTACGAACACCTGATCGAGGAGGGAAGTCACGGCGAGGCGAGCCACGGCGGCAGCACCCAAATCGGTGGCGGCGCGTCGGAGGACCTCCATGTGGTGCACATCCCGATGATGTGCCAGCACTGTGGCAACGCACCGTGCGAGCCGGTCTGCCCGGTCTACGCCACCTATCACAACCCCGAGGGCCTCAACGTTCAGGTCTACAACCGCTGTGTGGGGACCCGCTACTGCTCGAACAACTGCCCCTACAAAGCGCGCCGCTTCGAGTGGTTCAACTACGAGTATCCCTTCCCGCTCAACCTGCAGCTGAGTCCGGACGTCACGGTGCGGGAGAAGGGCGTGATGGAGAAATGCACGTTCTGCGTGCAGCGCATCATGATGGCCCGCAGTGACGCCAACGCCCAGGGGCGCGACGTGGCCGACGGCGAAGTCACACCGGCCTGCGCGCAGACCTGTCCGGCCGAGGCGATCGTGTTCGGGAACCTGCGCGATCCGAACAGCCGCGTCTCGCAGCTGGCGCGCAGTGGCCGAGCCTATCACGTGCTGGGGGAGCTGAACACGCGACCTGCGGTCACCTACTTGAGAGAGGTGGCACACGGGACGGAGGAGACGTAGATGGCGACGGCTGCACCGCCAGCGGAGTCCCCGTTCGCAAAGGTCAATCGCGACATCATCGGCGCGCTGTGGGAGCCCGATTGGCGGTACCGGATTCTCATCCTCGCCCTGCTGGCCGTGCTGGGTTGGGCGGGCTTCGCCTGGATCTATCAGATCAAGACGGGGATGGGGACAGCCGGCATCACCCACCCGGTGATGTGGGGCGCCTACATCACGAACTTCGTGTTCTGGGTCGGCATCGCCCACTCGGGAACGCTAATCTCGGCTATCCTTTACCTGTTGCGCTCCGGCTGGCGAACAACGATCAACCGGGCCGCCGAGGCGATGACCATCTTCGCGGTGATGACCGCCGGCCTCTTCCCACTGATCCACCTGGGGCGCGTGTGGTACTTCTACTTCCTCGCACCCTACCCTAACCAGCGGATGCTATGGCCGAACTTCCGGTCACCGCTCATCTGGGACTTCTTCGCCATCAGCACTTACTTCACGATCAGCCTACTCTTCTGGTACTCGGGGCTGATCCCTGATCTGGCGTCGGTGCGCGATCGCATGATGGGCCTGCGAGGCCGCATGGCGCGCATCAAGGAGAAGATCTACGGCGCGCTATCGCTGGGCTGGCAGGGTACGGACAGCCAGTGGAAGAACTACCGCCGCGCCTATCTGTACATGGCGGCCATCGCGACGCCGCTGGTACTCTCGGTGCACAGCGTGGTGTCGTGGGACTTCGCCATGGCGATCACGCCGGGCTGGCACTCGACGATCTTCGCACCCTACTTCGTGGCCGGCGCGATCTTCTCGGGGATCGCTATGGTCATCACGCTTTCCGTTCCTTTCCGCTGGGCGCTGGGCCTCGAGGACTACATCACCGAGTACCACTACGACAACATGGCGAAGCTGCTGCTGCTGACATCGCTGATCGTGGGGTACGCGTACCTCGCCGAGTACTTCATGGCCTGGCTCTCGGGCGACCCGATCGAGTGGGAGAGCTTCCGCTGGCGGGCGGTGGGCGCGTACAGCGGCCCGTTCTTCATCATGGTCACCTGCAACGTGCTGATCCCGTTGCTCTGCTTCTGGCGGCGGATCCGGCGCAGCATCAAGGCGGTGTTCGTGATCTCGGTCTTCGTGAACATCGGGATGTGGTACGAGCGCTTCGTGATCATCGTCACGTCGCTGGCGCACGAATACGCGCCGGGCGCCTGGGGCCTCTACAAGCCGACCTGGGTCGAGCTCTCGATCACGGCCGGCAGCTTCGCCTGGTTCCTGCTCTGGTTCATGCTGTTCGCGAAGACGCTGCCCGCGATCTCGATCACCGAGGTCAAGGAATCGATCGCCGAGGGCGTGTGGAGCCCCGGTGACAAGAAGGAAGGGGCGTGAGATGGAAGCGCGCCAGGCCATGATCGCGACGTACGACGATATCCATTCGCTGGTGGGCGCCGTGCGCTCGATCCGCGAGCAGGGCTGCGAGGACGTGACCGTCTTCGGGCCGATCATGGAGACCGAGCTGGAGGAGGTATTGGGGAAACCCGCCAGCCCGGTGCGTCGCTATGCGCTGCTCGGTGGGATCACGGGACTGGTGTGCGGTCTCGCACTGACGGTCTGGTCCTCCTACTACTACCCGCTGGTCGTGGGCGGGAAACCGCTCGCATCGATACCGGCGTACGTCGTCATCGCCTTCGAGATGACGATCCTCTTCGCCGGCATCTCGGCGCTCATCGGGATGCTCATCCACAACCGGATGCCCACGTTCAAGCTGCACCCGGCACACGATCCACGCTTCAGCGAGGACCGCTTCGCCGTCCGCGCGGTCTGCGACCCGGGCCGTGCGGCGAAGATCGAGGAGGTCCTGCGCAGCTACAGCCCCGGCGAGGTGCGCCGTGACAGGTAGAAGAGCTTGCTGGGGGCCTCTCGTGGCTCTGGCCGGCCTGGTCACCTTCGCCGGGCTGGGCGGCTGTCGTGGCACCGAGATCGAAGATGCTCTGGATGAGGTGACCTGGTTCAGCAACATGCGCGATCAGATCGCCGTCGAGCCGTTCGAGGAGCCGGGACGCATGCCGCCCGAGGGGACAGTAGCGGTCGGCGCCGGCGCTCCGCTGGGCGCGCTGCCGGACGACTACGATGACGTCGCCAACCCGATCCCGGCCAGCGAGGCGTCGCTGCTGATCGGCAAGTCGAGCTACGAGGTCTATTGCATGGTTTGCCACGGCCCTGAGGGACGGGGCGGTGGCAGCATCGAGGGCCCCTTCCCGCGCGGTCTCATCAACCGCCTCACCACACGGCGCGCGCGGGACTACACGGACGGCTATCTGTTCGGCATGATCGCGGTCGGCCGAGGCCTCATGCCCAACTATCGGCGGATGCCGCAGGACGAGCGCTGGCACATCGTCAACTACGTGCGCCAGCTGCAGCGGACCGCGCCGTCGGAGGATTAGACGACGCGGTCCAGCAGGAGCGAACAGCGAAGCATGGTAGAGCTGAGCGAATCAGAGGCCCGTCAGGTCAGCGACAGCGATATCCTCGACCGTATCCCGGGAGAGCTGCCGCGCAGGTTGTTGGCCACGCTGGGCACGCTGGCGGGGCTTGGCTTCGTGGGCTTCATCGCCGGGCTGATCGCCGCGCCGCAGCGCGCCTGGCAGGCCTACCTGGTGAACTTCCTCTTCTTCTCCGGGCTCGCCGTCGCCGGCGTGCTCTTTGGCGCCGCCATGCAGATCGCCAAGGGGCACTGGGGTAAGCCGATGCACCGCATCGCTCAGGGCTTCGGTGCCTTCCTGCCAGCCTCGTACCTGCTGTTCCTGATCTTCTACTTCGGCCGTGAGCGGATCTTCACCTGGATCGAGAGCCCGGTAAACCCTGACGGGCACCCACTACCGGCCGCCTGGTTCAGCGTCGGCGGGCTGTTCGCGCGTGGCGCGTTCTTCCTCCTGCTCCTCTACGCAGCCTGCCTCGTCTTCATGTACTACTCGCTGCGACCCGACATGCGCGCGCTCGCCGAGCGAACCCGCGGCTGGCGGCGCCAGCTGGTGGATTGGCTGGGCCGTGGCTTCAAGGGCGATGAGGTCGAGGCGAAACGCTCGCGCGCGATTCTCGCACGACTCGCGCCGGCGCTCGCCTTGGGCTTCGTGATCGTCCTCAGCGGTATGGCCGTGGATCTGGTCATGACGCTCGTGCCCGGCTGGCTATCGGTGCTGTTCCCCGCCTACTTCTTCGTGGGCGCCTGGCTCTCGGCACTGGCCGGCACGGCGCTGCTGGCAGCGGTGTTCCGCAGAGTCCTCGACCTCGACTTCTTCGCCGCCAACCAGTGGCACGATCTGGGCAAGCTGATCTTCGCGTTCTGCATCTTCTGGGCTTACCTCTGGTTCTCGCAGTATCTGCCGATCTGGTTCGGCAACCTGCCGCGCGAGACGCTGTACATCGAGCCGCGCTCAGAGGCGCCCTGGCTGGCCGTCTCCCTGGCCTTCTTCGCCTGCGTGTTCGTGCTCCCCTTCCTGCTGCTGCTCTGGCAGAAGGTGAAGATGGTGCCGACCTATCTCGGGTCGGTGGCTGGTCTGATCCTGCTGGGCTTCTGGCTCGAGCGGTTCAGCCTGGTGGTCCCGTCGATCTGGCTGGACGGCGGCGTGCCACTCGGCTGGATCGAGCTACTAGTGACGCTGGGGTTCCTGGGGATCTTCGGGCTCTGCTACGCGCTCTACGCCTCCACCTTCCCGCTACTGCCGCTGCGGGAGAGCCTCATCGTCGGGACGCCACGGAAAGGTCCGTACTAGCCGACCCCTTTCTTCCTCGGAGGCCCCGCCCAAACAGTCAAGGGCTCCGGCGCCTGTGGCGCCGCTACCGAGCGTGTACAGTGGCTTGCAGCATGGGAGGCGGAGCCTGGCTCGCGCATCCCCCCGGAACGGGAGCCCCAATATTGGGTGCCCCAGGCGTCTCCAGCTCGATCGAATATCGGGCGGTCTGCTGGGCATCGACGATATTGATGTTACCATCCTCGCTAACGTCGCCGTGGGAGAGCATGCGGTCTGGGTTCGCCACAGGCAGGGCTGCGGAAAAGCGCGCGATCTGCTGCGCGTCGATGATGTTGATCGCGTCATCTGCGGTCACATCACCGAGGTAACCGTCGATGCCTATGCAGAGCATCAAGTCTTCCTCAAACACAATCGGCAACACGTCGTTGCCCAGCTCATCCCCTGCGGCCGTAGCGCTGGCCGAAACCTCTGTGAAGCCCTCCGTCGCGCCGGCGTCGAGCGTGACCTGCACGGCCGTGAACGAGCTGGTCGTACCCGTCGCGTTGAAGACGCCGACCGTGAGCAAGCCCGCATCCGACTGGGTCTCGTTCACTGTTACGGATCCGAAGGTACCGGACGCGTAGGAAATGTAGCTCAGTCTCGCCGGTTCCCACTGCAGATCGAACTGGATGCTGGCGAGGTCGGTTCCTTCCGCGTTGGACATGTCCACGCTGACCGGTATGTCTATGCGGCCGTCTGGCAAGATCGCGTCTGTCGTCTCATCCCCCACGCGCAAGAGGATCTGCGCTGCCTGGTAATGTATGGTCACGACAAAACCCGTACCGGTTTCGTCGTCAACTGTCACGACGATCTGGTTGGCATCGTCCCTGAAGGTTTCGCCGGGCAACCATATCGCCGCCTCGTCGTTCGGATCACCATCCCCGTCCGGGTCTACCACCCGGGCCGGACGGCTATCGTATGGGTCGACCCTGTGCAGGACCACTGCCTTGCCGGGCAGCGTTGCATCGTAGCCCGCCAAGCGTCGAGCCTCGACGGTGTAGAAGACATCGGGTGCGTCGGTCAATGGGAGCTCAGCCATCAGGTATCCGGTCGTCGTTGTGGGCTCACCCAGCCGTTCGAGAGTAATCGTCTGCACCGTCCCAGGACTCGGCACATACTTACGCTCCGACGGTACCCACTCGAGCAGATCCTTGTGGTAGGATATCGTGTGCACCCCAACGCATCCGTAGGTGGGATCATGGGGTGGACAGTTGCCCCAGACACTGCTCATCACGTCCCAGCGCGAATCATATGTCTCATCGTAAGGGCCCGAGGAGTGAGGCAGGCCGAATCCGTGGCCCATCTCGTGCGCCAGCACTCCCTGGTTCTGGTATCCCCACGGCGGCTCCCAGGTGACCCGGTATACTCGCGTCACTCCATCCAGGTTGAGCGTCCGGCTACCGCCGTAAGCGCAGCAATCCAACAGATCGTTAAACATCAAGTTGATGCCAACGAAGTCGGGGAAGTACACGTCCGCGTCGGCGACGCCCGTGCAATCAACAGTTGCCCTCTGGAAGTCCACGTCCCATGGCCCGTCGGTGTCCCCATCCCCGTCACGGTCGTAGACGTAGTACGATCTCGGCTGGGGTAGGTCGTACCAACCGACCGTGGCGGTGCCGCCGATGTTGATTCTGTCCTCCGATGCGGCCCGCCAGTAATGATCCAAACCGGGAGCGGTGCTGCCAAACTCTCCCTGGATCCAGGCAGCTGAGCGTGGCTCGGTGGTCACATCGGCGAACTTGCATAGGATGTTCACCCACGGCTGAGGGCCTGTGACAGGCTCGATGCCGAGCGCTGCGAGCGGAGCGGGCTCGCCCTCGTACTGGATCGAGTGCACTTCGAGTGTGCGGGGTTGACCGAGTTGAGGCCGCTGCCGAATCCCGGCCGCAACGAGCTGCCCAGTCACGATCACCCGCTTGCGGTTCAGCGCCAGAGGTCCGCCCAAAGGTCTCATTTGGGTCGCGCTGGCCAATAACCGCGTCCAGCGGCCAGTCCCATCGTCGAGCACGTATATGGACTCCTCGTCGAGCGCCCTACCCTGACGAGTGTCATGCCAGACGACATGGAACCAGCCCGACATCGAGACCTGTTGAGCCTCGGCCGTGCGAAGGGCTCCGGCCGCGACCAACGCCATAAGGAGGAGAGGCGCAACGCTGACCCTAGTCTTGGCCCCCGTCCCTATTGGTAGCATGATTGGCCCTCCTCTTTCAGCCTGATCCCTGGCACGCGTACCACATCCGCTACACCTTCAACCACCTCACCGATGACAATTGCTGCCTGCCGGTTTAGGCTGACCGGCCCTCCGGCCGCCCTAGCAGTCTCTTCATCGATCTGCAGATGGTAGGTTTCACCCTCATCTGTAGTCAGATAGTAGCGAGGCTCCCCGTTCCAGATGATCGTTATCACGCCGACCACACACGTATCTCGAACCGCGACTGACTGTCCCGCCGTACCGCTCGCGGGCGACCTGGTATCAGCCGGGACATTCGAAGCGCTGCAACCGCTCGAGGCAGCGATCACGGCGATCAGCAGCACGAAACGGCATGGCAGCATGCTGAATCGCACGAACACTCCAGGCCGGGCGACGCCGGAAGCCTGTCGCGCCCACTTGACGGAGTTCATGGGCTATCTCGCTATCTGCATCGCCGGCTCCAGAATCCGCTCCCGCTTCACCTCCGCTCCCAGAATGTCCCCCACGACCTCCAGCTCCGCCCTCATGTCCTTCAGCCGAAGCTCGCGCTTCCTCTTGAACCGCATCACCAGAGCGACGGGACTCTCAAACTCCGTCACCGTGAAGCCCGCAAAACGGATCTCCCCCTCCGCCGCGCCGTTCGCGTTCACCAAGCGGTAGTTGTCCTCCGGCATGGTCACCTCGATTAGCTCCAGCACTTCAGGGTCGAACCGGAACCGCCCCTGATAGGCCCCCAGTTCGAGCGACTTCGCGTCGATCATCAGTGTCGTCACCGTAATCCCGGATGCCAGAGGCTCCGCCAGCACGTTGACACGAACCGTCCCGTCCTCCAGCGGCGGAAACTCCGTGGCCCTCGGTTCTGTCGCCTCCTTCGTGCAAGCCACGAGCAGCAACCCAAGCAATGGTAAGAGACGCGTTTTCATCCTGTACCTCCCTCGCGGCGGTAGTCTCAGGCTCTTTTCACTCTATCTTGGCCGCGGAGCTCACCGGCTGAACCAAGTTCGTTATGTTCGTGCCGATAGCGTCTCCTGCGGCAGTTACGCTCACGTCCAGAGTCGTCTCAGCACCGGAGGTACCGCTCGCTGTGAAGGTCACGCGAGCAAGCACGAACGTATTGGCGGTTCCCGCAGCGCTGAATGCCGCGTAGGTTAGCGTGCCGGTACCCACGTTCGTTTCGTTGGGCACCCAGGTCCAGCCACTCTCAATCACTCCGGAGCTGACGTAGGTCAGGACACTGTGATCCCACACGAGTGTGCCCTGGATCGACGCCAGGTCCCCATCGCCGGTCGTAGAGCGAATCATCCAGAAGTCCGCCTCGATCGTGGAGCCGGACGTCGCCGTGATCCGATAGATGTCGGCGTCCGTGGTGAATATTGCGGCGAAACCTTTCTGATCCACTACGGCGATTCTCGCCGAGTCGACAGCCGCATCGCTCGTGAACCGGCACTGGGTGAGCCCCGCTGCTACACCCGTGACATCCGTAGCAGAGACGCTTACCACCCCTGGGGCGTCACATTGGGAACTGATCGTCGGCGAAGCGATGAGATGGCCGGCCGCGTCCTCGGCTTGGATGTTGAGTGTCTTCGTCCCCGAGATGCCTAGAGCGGTGAACTCAGGGGAGATTGTGAGGGTCACCGCCTTCTGCTCGACTGTGACGACGCCACTCCCTGAGACGTCATCCGCCGTAGCCGTCACCGTGCAAGTCCCGTTGCCCTGCGCTGTGACCAGGCCGGTGCTGTCGACCGTGCAAACGGATCCGTCCGGCGGATCGTTAGACCAGTCGATCGGCCAGCCCGCCATGGGGTCGCCGTCCGAATCCAGGACCTCGGCCGTCAATTGGACCGTCTCGCCCACCGATTGCAGCGTAGGGTTCTGGGGAGTGACCTGAACCGAGTGAGGTTTCCGTGGGCCGTCACCAGCACAACCCGCCGCTACAAGCCCGAGCGGCAAGACAAGCAGAACACCAGCCGTCAGCCAACAGCGAGACGTATCCTGCGGCAGGAAGCGAGACACTGGATTGGATCGAGTAGACATGAGGGGGACCCTCCGTGGCGGACAGCGGCCATCCACCGTGGTTCCGTCAGGTTCGCCCAGGCGCCATCACAGATGAGACGGCAGCAGAGCCCACAGCCTTCGATAGACCAGCAGCACGATCAGCGAGTAGAGGTTCGCCAGCGCCAGTGGCACGCCGAGGAGGAAGTGCCAACGCGGGAGGTAGTAGACCGCACCTACGAGCAGCGCCCCGTGGCCGACCAGGCCGAGCAGCCAGGCGGCACGCTCTCCCTGGATCAGCTTCAAGACGTAGGCGATGAGCAGCGCGGCGATCGCCAGCAGCGGTATTCCCAGCTCGAACTGCAGGCCCGGCACCATGAAGAACATGGCCGCGAAACCGAAAGGAACGCTGAGGACGGCCCAGAGTGCGAAGTGAATCTCGACCAACGGGTAAGTGCGGTTCATCCGCAAGACCTTCTCCTCCAAGCGGCCGGATTATGGGTCGCACCACCTTAATCGGCGCACCCGGAACGGGCAACCCTCTGCGCCGCTGATGAAAGCGAGGCGGCTGGGCTCCTGCGGTCACGCCTCTTGCGTGGTAGGCCATATCGCACGATAAACGGTAGCTTAGGTACAGCAGAGACCGAGAACCTTAGGGCAGCAGCAGGCGATGGCGCTAGCCGGCAATCTGGGATATCCACGGATCGGGCCCGAGAGGGAACTGAAGCGGGAGACGGAGGCATACTGGAACGGCGGACTCGGAGCTTCGGAGCTGCTGAGCGCCGCCTCACAGTTGCGCCGCCGGGCCTGGAGCGTACAGCAGGAGCTGGGCATCGACCTCATCCCCTGCAACGACTTCTCCCTCTACGACCACGTCCTCGACGCCGTGGCGCTGGTGGGTGCAGTGCCCGCCCGCTACGGCTGGGGTGGGGGCGCCGTCGACCTCGACATTTATTTCGCCATGGCACGCGGCGCCCAACGAGAAGGGCTCGACGTTGGTGCCATGGAGATGACCAAGTGGTTCGACACCAACTACCACTACATCGTACCCGAGTTCGCCGCCGGCCAGTCATTCTCATTGTCCAGCTCGAAGGCGTTCGATGAGCTCGCGGAGGCGCACAGCGCCGGCGTCAAAGCCAAACCGGTGCTCCTGGGCCCCGTCAGCCTCATCCTCCTGGGTAAGAGCCGGGAGCCCGGGTTGAACCCACTGGCCGAGCTACTCGAACCGCTGACCGAAGTCTACGGCCAGGTGATAGCGCGCCTGGCTGGCGCAGGAGCGGAGTGGATCCAACTGGACGAGCCTTTCCTCGTGCGCGACACGCGCCGCGATGAGCTGGCGGCGTTAGAGCGTGCTTACGGCGTCCTGGCGGCGAAGAAGGGCAGCGCGCGGCTCATCCTGCAGTCGTATTTCGGCCATGTCGGGGAAGCCTATCCGGCACTCTGCGACCTCCCGGTGGACGCCCTGGGCCTCGATCTGGTTCGCGGGCCCCAGAACCTGCAGCTCATACAGCGCCACGGGCTGCCCGGGGACAAGTGGCTGGTCGCCGGTGTGGTCGATGGGCGCAACATCTGGATCAGCAACCTCGACTCGGCCCTGACACAGCTCGAGTCGCTGGCAGGACTGGTTGGGAGCGCCGACCGGCTGATCGTCGCGCCATCCTGCTCTCTCTTGCACGTGCCCATCGATGTGAACCGGGAGACCGAGCTCGACCCTGAACTGCGTTCCTGGCTCGCGTTCACAGACCAGAAACTCGCCGAGGTGGTGACGCTGACTCGGGGGCTGAACGACGGGCGGACAGCGATCGCCGGGGAGTTGGCTGGAAACGCCAGGGCCCTCAAGTCGCGTCGCGCGTCGCGACGCACCTGCAACCCTGAGGTGCGAGGGCGGCTGGCCGGACTCGACGAACGGGCCGGGCAACGCCAGAGCGTGTTCGAGCGGCGGCGTGCAGCACAACGCGCGTCGCTGGTGCTGCCAGCGCTACTGCCCACGACCTCGATCGGCTCCTACCCGCAGACCGCAGAGGTGCGGCAGATGCGGGGTCGCCATCGCAAAGGCGAACTGTCCCAGCGAGAGTACGAGGGTTTCATCGAGACGGAGATCCGTAAAGTCATCGAGCTGCAGGAGGACATCGGCCTCGACGTGCTGGTCCACGGCGAGTTCGAGCGCACCGACATGGTGGAGTACTTCGCCCAGCAGCTCGATGGCTACGCCTTCACGCGGCACGGCTGGGTGCAATCGTACGGCTCGCGCTACGTTCGGCCGCCCATTCTCTACGGCGACATCGAGCGTCCGCAAGCGATGACGGTTCGCTGGTTCCGCTACGCCCAGTCACTGACGGACAAGCCGGTCAAGGGGATGCTGACCGGACCAGTGACGATGTTGCAGTGGTCGTTCGTGAGGGACGACCAGCCACGCAGCGAGACTTGCCGTCAGCTGGCACTGGCGGTTCGCGACGAGGTGCTCGACCTGGAGGCCGCCAGAGCGAAGGTGATCCAGGTGGACGAGCCGGCGCTTCGCGAGGGTCTACCGCTCCGCCGCGCCGACTGGCAGGACTACCTGGACTGGGCGGTAGGTGCCTTCCGGCTCGCCACCGGCGGTGTCGCCGACGCGACGCAGATCCACACGCACATGTGCTACAGCGAGTTCAACGACATCATCGAGGCCATCGCGGCGATGGACGCCGACGTCCTGCTTATCGAGAACGCCCGTTCGGGTGCCGAGTTGCTGGAAGTGTTTAAGGAGTTCAACTATCGGAACGAGATCGGCCCGGGGGTCTACGACATCCATTCGCCCCGCATCCCATCGGTCGGCGAGATGGAAGAACAGCTACGTGCATCGCTGAGAGTACTGGAGAACTCGCAGGTCTGGGTGACGCCCGACTGCGGCTTGAAGACTCGCAGCTATGATGAGTGCGTACCCGCACTACGCAACATGGTGGAAGCAGCGCGACGGGTCCGGTCCGCGCTGGCGACGTGACGGGTGCCGGCAGCAGCAGAAATGATGAGGGGCCACCAACCCCACGGTGGCCCCTTCCATTCACGGCTGACCTCTCGGCCTAGAAAGCCTCTCTCATCGCCGTGCGGATGACGTTCCCCACGTTCGGTGTGCCCGGCGGCAGCTTTGCCGGGTCGCGGAAGTCGGTGTCGAACGACCAGTCACGCTGTGGCGGTACGTAGTAGGTACCGTTCCAGGTCCCCGTCGTCTTCCTGCTGGTGAACGGACTGACGAGGGCGCCAAGATAGTGAAAGACCACCTTGGCTCCACTTGCGTAGGTCCACTCTTCGAGGAAGCGCGGGAAGTTCTCGATGCCGCCGCCATAGAAGTCGTCGTAGCCGCCGGGGCAGGCAGCCTCCGCGTGGTCGCAGGGCGTCGGCCAGTGCCCGGCGAGAATGGCGGCGTTCACGGTTGTCTCCTCCGCACGTCTGTACCCCCAACCCTCCGCCCAACTCTCATACCGGGGGCACGGGTTCTGATACGAGACGCTGCCCTCGCAGGGTTCGAAGACCTCGTCGTCCCGGGGACGATTGTTCGAGTCTAACCAGTCCGTCGAGAGGATCGTGATGCCGTCACCCGCAAGCGAGGCCGGCCACTTGCCCACGCTGTTGTAGTTGCCAAGCACGTAGAGCGGCCACTCCGAGGCCACCGTCAGCCGGTTGGGTAAGCCGGCGCCGCGCGTCACGCGAACCGCCGGATCGAGCGTGGCGTCCGGGATCAAGTCGAGCAGCTCTTGCGAGTAGCCGAGCACGTTCTGCGGGACGATGAACTCGACATAGATGATCTCGGCCCTGCGCGTCTCACTTCCGCCGACCCAAGCACCGAGCTCGCCGATATCGATGGTCAGGACGTCCTTCAGCTCCTCTTCGCGACCGTCGTAGAAGGCCGACCACTTCCACTGAAAGATCGCGCACATTTCGGCTTTGCCGGGCACCTCCTGGCCCGCCGGACGCTCTACCTGGATGTTCGGCCAGGGCGTGGGCTCGCCGGTTCCCAGGCTCTGCAGCCCATACCAGAAGGCGGACCCGCTCATCGATCCTACGTTGTCGGTCACGACGATCTCGAGCACAACGGCATCGCTTGGAATAGTGAGGTTGAAGGTGCAAGCTGTGCCTAGATGTGCGGTGTAGATCGTCACTCCGTCTGCTATTACCGTGACGTCGTACTGGTCGCCGCCGCCGCAGTTGCCACCGATGTTGAACGTGACGTTTCTGCCTGGCTCGACCGGTTGGAGCCCGGCGATGTCGACGTTACCGACCACCTCATCGGGCTGCTTGCTGGGGGCGCCGCCGCAGATATCGCTCTTCCTGCGTGTGTCCGTAAGATCCACCGTCACGTACATGTCGGCGTTCCAGGCGAACTTGACCTCCCGCTGAGCATCGCCATCCGCCTCGGTGCGCGGCGTGATCAGGTCGTATGCCGGCACGCCCGCGGGGAGCGGCAGCCTCAGAGAGTCCACCTCGAAGGCATCGGTCTGCAGGCGGCAGTCGAACTTCTCGCAGCTCTCCGCCTTGAAGGCCTCCGCACCGGGTATGGTGCGGCTGTCGAAGTCTAGGAGTACCTCGTTGCCCTCGGCGTCGTTGATGTAGACGCCGTCGTAGACCAGGTTATGGTCTTTACGGTTGTGGAACACTCTGTTGGGCGTGGTGACCATGTCGCGGTACCAGGCGTTGCGTGAGCTGAGGTAGATGTTCCCGTTCGAGTGGACCCGCCCCACGAATTCCAGCGGTGGCCCGTTGGTCGCCTCCAGGTCCTCTTCGAAAAAGACGCCGAATTGGAAGATCGGAATCGCCTGCGCCTTGGCTTCCAGAACCACGCCCGATACCGTTCCCGCACGGTCCTCGGCCTGCGAATGGATCTCCACGTTCTGAGTCAGCGCATACAGTCCAGCGAACGGGCCGTCAGTTATCGTCTCGACCACGGACTGCCCCAGCTTCCTCACCGAGAAGCTGTCGTAGCTGAAGCCCTCGAGCTCCGGTGGCCCTACGTCCACAAGCTCCTCATCCTCGAGCAGGCCGTCCTGCAGGGCGATCTTCAGCTGGGCAAGGGCAGCCTCGACGCCGGCCTCAGCAGCGTAGAAGACCCGAGCCTCGTGGTACTCAAGGCCTGCCGTACGAGCCGAGCTCAAAGCGGCTCTGACCGCGGCGGTCACGAGCACCCCCATGACGGCGAGAACGAGCAAGGTGGCGACCAGCGCTAGTCCGCGCCTGTCGGCAACACGCCTGTCACGCCGGTCTCCTCTGGACTCAAGAGTCGGAAATGACGCCATGACTCACCTGTCTCCCGCCCACGTGCAGCGTGGGCTCACCTGACGCCCGCTACAGGCGCTGCTTCTCATAGCGCAGGTTGCGAGGCGAAACCGTCCAGTCGTAGCTCCGCTTCAGCAGCTCACCCTGATTCACCCGCGGATCGACCCGGTCGGCCTTGACAGTCACAAGTACCCGCACGGCCACAATGTCGTCGTAGTCGTTGGAGTTGTCCTCGTCGCCGGGTGCGGCCCGCTCCAGCTCATCGCCGTCGGCAAACACCAACCTGGCGTCGAACCGCTCCACATCGTAGGCCAGGATGTCTCCAGCCGGGGAACCATCGCGGTTCAACCGGTGAGCGCGAATCAGCTGCTCCTCATCGTCCAAGTAGTAGATGATCGGGACGAGCTTCTGCACGTAGGTGCCGTAGCGGTCGAGCCGCAGCCCACCCGTCAGTCCGGCCGGCTGACGCAGTATCGAGTCGGCGGCGGTGAACTCCAACGCCACCGATGTATCGCTCGTCTCGCGGATCTCCTCGATCAGGATCAGGCACCGTGTCTCGGCCACCTGAAGACGCGCAAGGTCGTTCGCCTGGAGTTCGAGCGGCAGCCCCGGGTCCTTCCGCACCTCGATGCAGCGGGCCCCGCAGGTGCCACCCGGCGGCAGAGGATTGTCCTCGCCGGGCGGCGGCACGATGGTGTGCGCCGGCGCTACCTGGGGGACATACGGCACGTGAAGGATGACCAGCGTGTCACCGCGCAGTCCCGGCCAGACGGCGACGGTGCCGAACGACATCGTGCTCTCGATGCCGATGCCTGCTCGCTGTACGTCGTGCCGGAGCGAGACGCCGACATAACGGCCGTTTCGGGTCAGGCTATCGCGGATCTCGTTGCCCGTCAGGGTCCGTATTTCCCTGATCACGTACGCCACCGCCGCACCCAGCACGATCACGCCCAGCGACAGCGCGATAATGAGTTCCACCATCGTGAAACCGAACACGGGCGCGCGCTTGCCGCAGGGTTGGGTCAACACTCGCGGTCGCACTACTAGGGCCCCTGGTAGATGATCGTCACCAGCTCGACAGTCCGTCTCCGCCCGAACCCGGCAGGGTATTGCACGCTGACTGTCACCCTTGCGGCATCCGGCACGCTCGGCTCAGGGCCAACCGTTAAGGTCCGCACGAACATGCCCTCTTCGGCCTCTCTGCCGGTCTCGTTGACTGTCGCCGGCTCTTCTGAGGCCACCTCGCGAGGTGGACGTCGTTTGACCTCCTCCATGTACGATGTGGCGATCGACGCTGCCGTGGCTCGCGCCGCGGCATCGGTCCGCAATGACACGAGGAAAGCGCTCGAGCTAGACAGGGCCACCACGCCAATCGCCAGCAAGACTATGGCGACCAGCACGGAGACGATGCCAAAGCCGTCTTGCCGAGCCGCGTGCGCGAGCACTCTCATCTGATCCACCTGCCAGCGCGATAGCGCCAGGTCCGAAAGGCGCTGGCTCCGGAGATCGTCACCGCAGCCACGGTGCCCGGGTCATCCTCGTGCGTCAAGTAGACCACGCCGCCGGAACCCGGAGGCGTCACCAGGCCACGAGAATCGAACTCCACCTGCCCGCCTTCCAGGGTGATGGCATCAGATGCCGACGCACCCCGCGGGCCCGAACTCGCGTCCCCAACACCGAACACCACACCGCGAGCGAGTGGGACGCCCGGCACCCCCCCGTTCGAGCCCCGCGTCAGCAGGCCACTCGCGCGCACCTCCTCCGAGCTGCCGGAGAACGACACCAGCCGTGCGGGCGTGATGTCCATGAACGCCGTGTAGAAGTTGCCTGACCGATCGAAGCTCACACGCACGTGCCGCTTCGCCGCGATGGCTCGCATACGTAGCTGTTCCAGATCGCGGGTCAAGGCGCGTGCCGCGCTGTCCACCTGGTTGGCCGGGCTGGGCCTGAGGGCACTGGGCAGCGAGATCGTGACCACGACGGCGATCATCAGCATGACCACGACCAGCTCGATCAGCGAAAAGCCTAGCCTGCTTCGCAGCATAGATCCGTCGTCAGGTTGCTCCCGCCAGTGCCTCAATCGCCGCAAAGGCGACAACGGCGCCGATCGCCCCGTGCGGCGGCGATCGCGCGCATCCATGGTCACTTCGGACCACCCGGCGGGATTTGCTCCCAGCTGTCGATATCCTGGCTTTCGCTCGGCAGCTAGGGCGAGAGAGAAAGCGCCGTGGGACATAGCTGGGGGAGGTTCCACCTCAAGATGGGTGTCCCGGCTGAGGCGGTCAATCCTGGCGCACAGGCGGGGTCTTGGCCATTGCAAGCCACATTGCAATACGCCAGAGCCGGCAGGTCCACCGCCGGCGGGCACTGTCCGCAACTCGTCCAATATCAGGGACTTGGCTGGCTGGTTCAACCGGCCCCACCCTTGCACAGCGCGACTTAACGCGGCCCCTAGCGGGCACGTCTCATGGTTGAGGGGGTAGAAAGGCTCGTCCGCCCTGCCGGATTTCCCCATCCGGTGCCTTGCCGAGAGAGGAATAGCCGTGCCCTTCATAGAGTATCAGCAGCGACTCTACCGGCTGAAGGGGGGGAACAACGTGCTGGGCGCGGATGAAGCGGCCAGCATCAAACTCCCGCAGCTGAGCCCGGGCCACCGCGTGACGATCTCGGTCGAGACGGTGGGCTCGTTCGCCTGGACCGACAGCGCCAGCGGCCGAATCGACCTGAACGGCCGCCCGCTCAGCCGCGAGCCCGTGCCCCTCTTCCATGGAGACCGGTTGGTGGTGAACGGCTCCACCGTGCTGTTCATCGATGACGGCGGCGAGCCGACAGTCCACGTGGAACGTCCCGCCGCACGCGCCGTCCCGGCCGCCGTGGCCAGTCGCCGGCCAGGACTCGAACCTACGGCCCTGGAGTTGGAACCCGAACTGTTCAGCCGGGTCACGCCGCCCGAGTCGAAGCGCCGAGTGGTGGCCGTGCTGCGCCGGCTCGACAATGACCAGACGTACATCATCGGCGAGGGGGACTTCCGGATTGGCCGCGAGAAGCGGTGTGACCTGATCATCCCCGATCGATCCGTCTCGCGGCTCCACGCCGAGATCACCTTCAATCGCGGGCATTACCTGCTCCGCATCCTCGGCCGCACCTCCACCAAGGTCAACGGCCGCAAGATCAACGAGCCTTACAAGCTCCAGGTCGGGGATATCATCCAGATCGGGAACTACGAGTTCACGTTTGCGCGCCGGCCAATCAGCGCTGAGGAGATCGCGCGCGCGTACGAGATCACCCCGGTTCGCAGCGCGGTGCCCGACGCCATCACGGTGGGCTTCACGCGGTCTGGCGGCAGCCGCCGCGTCTTCTCCTGGCTGGTCTTCCTCGTCCTCGCGGGTCTGGCCGCGCTAGTCCTGCTCACCCACTAGCGGAGCCTAGTCACGCTTCGGTTCGCCGGTGATCTCTTCCACCGCTGCGCGCGTGCTGTCGGCAGCGGCCTGGGCACCAGCGCGCAGGTCCTCGCCGGCCCGCCGACCGCGCTCGATCATCTCCTCACCGGCCTGCTTGGCCTCTTCCAGCTCGGCCAGCGTCTGCTCGTACGCCTGGCGCAGCTGACCGGCCTCACGGTCCCGCGCATAGTAGCCGACCGCTACACCGGCAGCGAAGATCAGCAGTCGCGGCAGCAGCCAGAACAGAAACCTCCTGCGTCTCTGCGCCATCATTCTGTCCTCCACGTTCCCTCAGTCGGCCGGCCCTGGGTCTGCCGGCTGGATTTCCTCGATCTCGACCCTCTCTTCGTGCCAGACACGCTCCCAGCCCACCTCCTCGCCCTCCACCAGTCGGGCATCTACATCTTCCTTCAGCTCGCGCCAAACCTGCTCGCTCAGCAAGCCGCGCCGCAGTGACTCGTCCAGCGCTGCCCGCTCAGCCGTGAACAGCCGGGCACTCACTCGCCCTACTTGCCGCCGACGCACGGCACCGTGGTCCTCGGTCATGCTCGCTAAGGCCGTCGCCCTCTCGCTGCGCAACGTCTCAAAATAGCGGTGCAGCTTGCCATACAACTTGTCGGAGACTTCGCCGCGCCGATGCAGCACTTCCAGCTCGTTAAGGGCGGCGCGAGCAGCGATCAGCTGGCCCTGCGCCCGCTCGAATGCCTCCTGTTCCGCTGGGCGACGCGAAAGGCCGAGGCGCCGCAGCAGCGGTTTGATCGTCAGTCCCTGCACGACCAGCGAGAGGACGACCGCACCCAGCGTGATCGCCCTGAGCCGATCGACCTGCGGCACCCAGAGCGGCAAGCCGAGAGCGAGGGCCACGGGTATGCTGCCGCGCAAGCCGCTCCAGTTGACGATGTGGGACCAGCCGGCGGCAAGGGACCGCCGCCCCACGGCCCGATAGGCTCCCAGGATCCCGTAGACGACCAATGCGCGGACCACGAGCATAGCCACGAACACGAGCCCGATCGCGCCGGCATAGCTGAGCAGGCCGCCCCGCTCGACGGTCAGTCCAATCAGCAGGAAGAGGAGGCCGTTGATCAGAAACGCCGCCACCTCCCAGAAGTGGGCGAGGCTGAGGCGCGTGCTCGGGCTCATCGAGAAGATGCGCCCGTAGTTGCCGATGATCAGACCAGCGACCACGACCGCAATGACCCCCGAAACCTTGAGCCGCTCGGCCGCCAGGTAAGAGCCAAAGGCGAGCACGAGGGAGAGCCCGACCTCGATCAGGTGGTCATCGATGAGTGAGTACAAGCGGTGCGTGAGATAACCGAGGACTCCACCTACCAACGCACCGCCGGCCGCCACCTTGACGAACTCGACGGCGCCCTGGGTAACCGTGACGGGCTCCCCATGCAGGGATTCCAGCACGATCAGAAAGAGCACAACGGCGACGCCATCGTTGAAGACCGACTCGCCCTCGACCAACGTCTGCAGCCCGCGTGGCACGCCGTGTTCCTTGAACAGCGCCAGCACCGACACGGGGTCGGTCGGGCTCAGCATCACGCCGAGCAACATGGCGAGCGGAACGGGCAGGTCGAGCAGCAGGTGAAACGCTGTGGCGAGCAGTACTGCCGAGACGAGCGTGCCCACGAGAGCGAGCACGCCAACCGGGGTCGCGTACCGCTTCAGCAGCTCGAGGTCCATGTTCACGGCACCCTCGAAGAGCAGCGGCGGCAGGAAGACCAGCAGCCACAGTTCGGGGGCAACTGGAAACGCTGGCACCTCGGGCAACAGACCCACGCCGACGCCAGCGAGCACCAACGCGATCGTGTAAGGCAGGCGCACGTAGTACTTGACCACGATCGCGACCGCGAGGGCGACCACCAGCAGCTCGACCAGCAGGACCGTCTGTGACATCGCTGTCTTAACCTATTCCAGACAACATTCCAGCGCCATCACTTGCCAAGTCGGAGGCGCCGACAGTAGCATCGCAGGCGCATGGACAACAATCTCGCGATTCAGCTGGAGAACATCTACAAGGCGTACGGCACCAAGGTCGCCGTCGAAGGTCTGGACATGCGGCTGCCACGGGCAACCATCTGTGGGTTGCTCGGACCGAACGGAGCGGGCAAGACGACCACGATCCGCATCATCCTCGATATTATCGGTCCCGATCGGGGTAGTGTCGAGGTGCTCGGCGGGCCGCTCACGCCGGAGACACGAGATCGAATCGGCTACCTGCCCGAGGAGCGGGGGCTGTACGCGAAGATGAAGGTTCTGGAGCTCCTCACCTTCCTCGGCGAACTCAAGGCGACGCCTCGACGTCTGGCTACCGAGCGTTCTGCGGACTGGCTTGAACGGTTGGACCTCGCCGACTGGGCTGACAAGAAGGTAGATGAACTGTCGCGAGGGATGCAGCAGAAAGTGCAGTTCATCAGTACGGTGCTCCACGAGCCCGAGTTGCTGATCCTCGACGAGCCCTTCGCGGGGCTGGATCCCCTCAACGTGGATACGCTCAAGGAGATCGTACTGGAGCAGAAGCGTCGTGGCGCCACCGTGCTCTTCTCGACCCACAACATGGACCAGGCGGAACGCCTGTGCGAGCGGGTCGTGATGATCAAAGACGCCCGCAAGGTGCTCGACGGAACGCTGGCCGAGATCAAGCGGCAGGCCTGGCTAGAGGGTCAGCGGCAGGTCCTGCTCGCCGTCGAAGGAGAGGGCGCCTTCCTCGACGACCGATCGCTGGTGCGGAGCGTTGAGGACCGAGGCACCCATAAGGCGGTCTCGCTCCAGGACGGCGTCGAGCCCCAGCGCCTTCTGGAGGCTGCGATGCGCTCGGGCACAGTGGTACATCGATTCGAGGTGAGCGAGCCGTCGCTTCACGATATCTTCGTCACGCGAGCCCGAGCCCGTGAATAAGCTCCTCGCCGTTATCCGTCGCGAGTACCTCGCCAGGGTTCGCAGCAAGTGGTTCATCATCACCACGCTCCTGGCACCTGTCTTCCTGGTTGCGGCCATGACCATCCCCATTCTGCTTGCCGTGCGCCAGGCCGAGCGTTCGGTCGTGATCAGCGTTGTCGATGAGACAGGTAAGGTCACTGCGGAGCTGTTGAAGACCGATGCGTTCAGGGAGGGGCGCCTCCGCTTCAGGCCGGCGCCGGGCGGCGACACCGAGAGTGTGCTCCAGACGCTCCGCCAGCGGACACTCGACGAGCAGCTCGCCGG
>Ga0209635_10000772_pt1 | contig 22939 bp, 15 predicted proteins | sample DeeMarSWOR230_32_FD_187463 | JGI IMG/M metagenome (GOLD analysis project Ga0209635, IMG submission 187463) | Marine sediment microbial communities from White Oak River estuary, North Carolina - WOR-2-30_32 (SPAdes) (version 2) | ecosystem: Environmental > Aquatic > Marine > Intertidal zone >...
TCATGTGTGCTCCTTTCGGTATTAATATACCAGGGAGCACACTCTTTTTCAATAAAAATCCTACTTAAGCGAATTTTGAATAAACAACCTTGTTTCGGGAAGATTATTTTTGATTTAAATCGACCTATTGACATTTGGAGTATTTTTATTATAATATGCCTGAAACGAGAAGACCTGCAGAGGATTAGTCCTCTGGGGGTTTTTCTTGTCTTCATGAATAACAAGTAATGCGAGGTGCGATGAAGAAATATATCAGTATGTTTTTTTGTAGCTTTTTTATCTTAACTATTTTAGATTCATTCTTTCTAATCTGCAATTTGCAATCTCCAATCTACGACAACTTCGCATTCGCCGATACTTTGATTTACTGGGATCCAGAACAGAGGTTGACCTTCGATACAATTCCACAGCTTGATTGCGGCGTATGGGCGTATGATTCATTTGTACACATTTTGGTGAACTATGATTACACACCAGCAGTTTATATGCGGAGTACTGATTGTGGTTCGAATTGGTCAGATACAACCTGGCTCAGTATTGTGAATTCAACAGGGTTTAAGGTTTTGACCCAACGGGATTCAGTGGTCTATTTTGTGTGGAGTGAATACCGTGCAGGACCACCAGGTATTGCATTACAAGACACCCAGTATGTTTTTTTCTGTAGAAGCAATGATTATGGGGCAACACTGGACAGTGCTATGTTTTTAGGAAAAGGCTGGCCAGTTGCTATTAGCGCAACTAAAGATACTGTATTTGTTTCCGCTCGTTATAAATTCGATTACCCACCGTTTGGTGCCTATCTTTATCGTAGTTTTGATGGAGGCTTCAACTGGTCAGACTATTTGCCGATCGTTGATTCAACCGATTGCCCTAACATCGCATACCGTACAGGTATTCTCCACTTTGTTGGTTTGCGTTGTTACAAAATAATTTACACTCGATCAACCGATCTTGGAAACACCTGGTCTGCTCCATTTGAGATAACTGCGCCGAACACGGTTCTGCCGAAGCGACCGTGCCTTGTCTTAGGACCTAACCAGGATGTCTACATTTCATGGACCGACAACAAGTTTGGAGGTGGGATGCAGTTTGATGACGTAATGCTCAGAAAGAGCACTGATGGTGGTGTGACCTGGGGACCGGAGCAACGGTTGACTCCTGATTCCAAGTGCCAAGCGGCTGGTGCACTTGACATGGTCAGTCAGGATAGTATGGTATTTGTTGTCTGGGATTACAATGGGGTTGGCTCACCGGCACCTTGTTCTTTATTTTTCTTGGCGAGTACTGATTGTGGTGAGACCTGGCGACCACGGGAGGGGGTCGCAGGAGGAGAAGGATATGCGCTTAATGATGCCAATATTGCAGTTGCTCAAGATTTTGTATATGTAGTGTGGACAGATCCTCATCATTTGATAGGGTCACCACCAGAACTTTACATCCGGCGTGGCAGTTTCACGCCAGGGATTGAAGAACACAAAAGTGCACAAGTTTTTGATGTAGAGGTGTTTCCGAATCCGTTCGCAAAGCGAATCGAAATACGATACATGATAAACGATACAAGATGCAAGCCGCAAGATTTTTCATTAAGAATTTTTGATGTGGGTGGGAAGGAGGTGAGAGCGTATGAGGTGAAAGAGAAACCCGGAGGGTTTACAATAGATGCACGCAATCTACCGTGCGGAGTGTATTTTCTAAAGGTAGAAGTAGAATCTGGTAGTATAATAAAAAAGGTTGTGAAAGTAGAATAGTAATCAAAACAAGGAGACAAGTATGTTAAGAAGAGAAAGCATTTGTATAGTAATATTGGGATTACTGACCCTGGCTACAGCTCAAAATTGGAACTTTTATGAAGGTCCATGGTGTGCAAAAGATCTAATTGACGTTGCAGTCGGTGTACATAATGGTGATGTTATCATTTATGCAGTAAATAATGATTATTCGCTCGCAAAAAGTACAAATGAAGGTCAATCATGGACAATCCTATTAGCAGGTGTTGACATTAGATGCGTAACATGTGATCCCAATGATGCAGATATTGTTTATATTGGCCGCCTGAGTGCTGATCTTGGAATTCGATACAGCTCTAATGGTGGAAGCAGTTGGGTACAAAAGAATTTTGGTCTTCCTGCAACTTTTACTCCTACCAGTATTGCAATGCGGGACGGACAACATATTATATTAGGATTAGAACCTCAAGACTCTAATGATCCGACTATTTATTACTGGAATGATGTTCCGGAACAATGGGAAGAGGCTTTCATTACTGGTGATAATAAAGGTTTTCGGGTCACTGATTTAAAATGGGATTCGAGACCAGGTTATGAACGGTATATTTACGCCTCGTCCGACACAGTTGCCCAAGGTGGTAATTTGAACTACATCGGTGTCTACATGAGTGCAGATTATGGCGTAACCTGGGCTCAAATTGGCCATCCAGATCCCGGACAACCGCAGGGTTATATGTCTCGTGCTGAAGCACTCTGTGTTGACTGTGGTGGAAACGGATATATCTATGCTGGCTACAGACCTCATGGAAGTAGTCACGATGATGGTGGTGTGATGAGAACAATTAACGGTGGTGCAGAGTGGGAAAACGTTTATTGGACAACATGGATACCAGTCACTGATGTTCTTGGTGATTTAATCAATTCGAATATTGTTTACGCAGCGTTCGGTTCAGGTCCTTATTCTCACGCTGGGTTAGGTGTCTATCGAAGCATGAATGGTGGCGCGCCATTTTCTTGGCAATCGTATAATGAAAGCTTAACAGATCTTTATACTAATGTGATTACAACATTCGAATTTGGGTTCCAAACTAATCTGTATTTAGGAACAGATAACAGCTTCTACTTAAGAGATCTCAACGTTTTTCCTAATTATTGGGTTGAACGTGTAAAAAACATGCATCCGGCAAGAGTAATTGCAGTTGAACCAAGAATACCAAACTTCTTTGCTTTTTCGGACAAAGCCACGTATGCAAGCACGAACGATGGGGCAGATTGGTCCACCAAATCAACGGTTGCGGCGGTTTCAGAGAACCTATCGGCTGATGTACATCCAGATTTAAATAATGAGATGCTTAAGTGGACTCATCTTTATATGCCGAATCCTCCCTATGAAGATGAATACCATATATATCACAGTATTAATGGCGGATCAACTTGGCAATCGACATACTCGGAGCTGTATACAGACCTTCCCGCAGTACCTAATTTCGTTTACGGCTATTCTGAAGGTCAACCATCTCAGCGCGTATATACCTATGATAACACATACCAGCAGCGATATCTTCTTAGAAGTGATGACTTTGGTAATTCTTGGATAACGCTCGAAACACCGTATCCATATCCTACCCAAAATGTAATTACATCCGTTGCCTGTGATCCTAATTCTGACCAGGAAGATCATGTTTATATCTCAGGGTGGTACAGAACTTATGAAAGTACGGATAAAGGTCAAACTTGGATACCTAGACTGCTGCCTGCGGGTTCTTATCAATGGGCAGAAATTCTCTTTAAACCAGAATATAGTGCTGGCCTTTGTAGTAAGCTTCTGCAGGAATGGGCTGCTACTCCCACAAGTATGCCTAACTTTTGCAGAACGACTGATTTTGGTGAACACTGGTCACACCCATCAGAATATATTCCGAATCACTATCCAGGACCTATAACGATTGATCCTGAAGAGCCGAGTATTGTTTACGTAGCGCCATTTAATCCCAACACACAAAAGAATGATGGATTTCTTAGTGTTGATTTTGGTCGTGTGTGGATTACGGACGGTGGTGGTCGGCAAGCCGATGATGTGTGGGATTTGGAAATTGATCCCAATGCACCAGAATATCTTTATGTGGGTACAAATGAAGGAATACACTACTATGACCCAGGGTTTAAGAATAAACACTTGACCTCATCTTCTGATACGGCAACGGCTAAAAATGGGGCAAAAAAAATGATAAGAGGAGGCATAGATGACTTCTGGATTACTTATGAATCTGGTGGAGTTATCTATGCGGTTCACTCGGATAATGGAGGTACAACCTGGACACGGAAAATGGAAATCGGTTATGGCAATAACCCCGCGATGAGTTCGAATCCAAATGCAGAAACGCCGATACCCGGCATTATCTGGTGTGCACGAGGTGTCAAAGACACAATCTATTTTGCCAAACATATATCAGGTTACAATTGGACGTCGCCGGTCGCAATAGCAGTCTCCGCTGAAAACCACAATTTTGGACCACCATCGTTCGTAATTAGCAGTGATGATTCAGGTCGGGCAGTCTATGAAGATGAGGGCACGATTTGCTATACTGCGTTTCAGATTTCTGATCCAGAGCCCGTTGATCCTGAGAATGTTGGCACGGGCGAAAAGCCGAGCATCGGTTTTATGCTCCCTGGTTCAAATAATCCAGAGATTCACATAGTTTGGGAAAAGAGCAATAAAATCTGGTATCGAGCGAGAAAAATTTCAGGCACATGGAGTGATGAGGAAGCTGTATGTACGAATAACTCACACCATCCTTCTCTTGAAGTGGGTGGTAGTACCGTGTATGTAGTCTGGGAAAAGCAGGAAGACATTCACTATCGCTACGCAGTCTACACGCAGAATGGTCAACATACATGGTCCAAATTTGTTGATTTCGCAACTGATGATCCTTCAGACTATCCAGTACTTGCTGGTGGCAATGCTGTGAGTTGGGCAGAGTACGTAAATGATACCTATTATGAAATCTATTTTTCTTACAATGCTGGCAGTGGATTTGTGAATCCGATCAATATGAGTAACAGCACTGAGTATTCTCATTTTCCGCACATAGTTTATATACAAACGCTCCTTGGAACGGTAGTATATTTTACCTGGACTGACAAAGACAATGCGCCCTTTGATGTTAGGTTCGAAAATTATACCTTTGGAGAATCAAATCCCCAGGAAGATCTTGCATTCTATATTGCTGAAGGCGGAGACGTAAACGCATCGCCATTTAATCTACATCGTGGTGGTTATCTACAGTACGGTCCTAAATTTCCTAAGAAAATAGATTATGATTCTGAATATCTTGAGTATCAGTTCGAAGGACTGAATCCGGAAAGAGAATATGCCCTTGCTGCATATTCATATCAGGAAGGCAACAGTAATTTGCCGATCTCAGTCAAGACAGATAATGTCACAATTGGCGGAATTAACCTTCCACCAGAGACACTGATTGTGTGTAAAGAAATGATACCAGAGAATCTATATGCTGATAGGGCTGTTAATGTGAAGATATTTGGTAACAATGCAGTGAGTGCAGCGTTGGTGCTTTATGAGTATGAGAGAGAATCAGACGGGGACGGTGGAGGACCGCAGGATGCTGGAGCTACATCGCTTAACGCTGGTCAACTGTCACTGAGTGTTTTCCCGAATCCAGTTCGTAAAGACATCAGTATTCAGTATACGATACCTCAATCTATCAAAGTGAATCTGTCAATCTACGATATTGCTGGCAGACGGGTCAACACGCTAATTAATTCCATTCAAGATCCAGGATCATATCTGAAGTCTTTCAACACGGCGAATTTATCACAAGGTGTTTATTTTATGAGATTACACACCAGTGATAAAGCGATCGTGGAGAAGGTCATATTCTTGAAATAGCTCAATTCAGTGATACAAAAAGGGCTGGCGATTTAAAGCCAGTCTTTTTTTATATAAACGTCAGAATTTTTGATAGATTCATACTTGTAATATTGGTGAGAGTTTATACGGTCTTATTAGTGGAGCAAAAAAAAGAAAATAAGTTCTAGTAATTTATTTTTCGAAATCGATAAACCTTCATAATCCAGTTTACTCAAATTTGAAGTCTGGCATTTGAAATTTGGAATTTGTAATTGTATTTCTATTTTCTTCTAAATTGGTGTGCAGGGATACCAAGTAGGTCTCGGTATTTTGAGATCGTGCGTCGTGAAATAATAATGCCCTGACGGCTTAATTTTTTGGCAATCTGTGTGTCTGACAAAGGTGATGATTTATCTTCGTTTTCTACAATTTCTTTTAGTCTCTTGAAAATAATACGCTTGTCTGTATGACCAACTGCTGCAGTAAAGAAGAACTTTAATTTATGAATACCCCATGGAGATTCTAGGTACTTATTTGCAATAGCCCTTGAGATGGTAGACGGATTCACATTGAGTTGCTTAGCAAATTCTGTCATGGTGATTGGTTTAAGATGATTATATCCCTTTTCGAAAAAATCATGCTGATATTCTAAGATTCCATTGATTATACGATTCAATGTTTTTCTCCGTTGCTCTATAGCAATGATAAGATTCTGTGCAGATTGTATTTTTTGCCTAATGAATTGTATTTCTTCTTTTGGCACATTTGCACGATTTTTCATTATTTCAAGATATTGTCTACGAACTCGTACGCGTGTTGGATATTCTTCGTTAAGGCTTGCACACAGTTTGTTATCACGCCAGTCGATAATAAAATCGGGGTTTACATATCGAGATTGTGTATTTGAACATCGCCACCCTGGTTTGGGATCCAACTTCATGATAATTTCTTTGGCTTTTAGGAACCTTTTTTCATCTATATTTAATTCCTTCATTATGTCCTTAGGATGATTACCCTTTAAATCTTTCAAGTGGTGTCTCACAAGTATGTATTCAATCGTTTCTTCACCAAACCCCAATTTCCCCAGTTGAATCAACAATGGTTCATTTGCTTCTCGCCAAGCGCAGCCCACTGGTTCAAAGTGCTGAATTCTTTTTATGACGGGGATGACATCTTCAACACTATATTCATCTCCGGCGATTTCTTCGGCAGTAGCCGAGAGATGACCGTCCTCTTCGATATTCGATATTACTAATTCTGCAATTTTCAAATCCCGATCATTGAAGACGATCTTCGCCTGTCGCATGAGTGAGTCGAATAAAATGTCTTCCTGTGCCGGGACATTATCTAATGGATCAAACTGTCTCTCTTCTGTTTCATAGAAAGCGGGCGAATCTTCCGAGAACAACTCGAGGAAACTTAGTTCATTCAGTTCTTTTTGTTCTTCGTTGGTTGATTCGGTACCTTTTTCATCCGTATCGCTTTCTTCACGTTCGGTTGATGACTCTGAGCTTGTTTCTTCAAGCATCGGATTTGCTTCTAGCTCCTGCTCGATATATGTTTCAAGTTCCAAATTTGGCAATTCCAGCAATTTCAGATAGTAAACCAAAGTGGGGAGCAAATACTGTTTGAGCTCAGGTCGATACTGCAGTTCATGATTTCTTTTGTTCATACTTTTTTCCTACATATAATTATAATAAGAAAGAATTAATTGTCAAGGTAGGCCGGTGATGATTGGCGGGTCAGAAAAATATTTTTGTGGTTCTTAATGTTTTATTCAAGCACCAATATGGATACCGGTGATGCTTTAATATGAATATTGTCATTAGTTAGCGCACATGCGACTATTCGATGTTCGCCTGGCGACAACTGCCAGCCAATCGAAAAAGGAAACGTTGTTGTTCCAATTATTTTGTCATTAATAAACCATGTTACTTCTTTGATATTTTTTGTTGACTCTATCTGGAACTTGAGTTGTTGGTATTCCATTCGTAAAATGGGATCCATTTTAAATATATCACCGTCGTCTGGGTATGAAATAGCAAAATCACTCTTATGCATCACATTTTTTTTCACATGTTCCTTGTACTCTGGACTATCATGCATATGTTCCCTCCCTGTATGCATACTACATACAGTCCTTGGTTCTGTACCAGTGCAGAAGATTTCGTACATTGTATTCCGACAATGTTCATTCGCTAATTCACCAGACAGGGTACAAATTTCGCGGTAGACGATGTTTTCAGGGTGAGCATATTTCTTTGAAGCCTTTTCACGGTGTAACATAAGCATTATATCTCTAAAGACAGGACCAGCACCAGTAATACCAGAAACATGATGCATAGAACTGCCATCGAAATTGCCAACCCATACGCCAACGAGATACTTATCAGTGAAACCGACACACCAGTTGTCTCTGAAATTCTTTGAAGTTCCCGTTTTTGCAGCACAAAAAAATGGAAGATTGAGAGGACTGTATCTTCCGAATGCAGGGCTGCGCGCATTATTATCAGAAAGTATATCCATAACAATAAAAGAAACTTCGGGTGAGAAGATTCTTCTTGGTTTTGTCCTGGGAAAATATTTCACTCCATCAATGCTCATTAGTGGTTGCTCCGCATGCCACAGACCATAGTGCCCAATGACCGTAAACGCGCGCGTTAGTTCTAACAATGATACTTCTCCATTTCCTAAAGTGAGCCCTAACCCGTAATATATGGGTGATTTATCAAGGTTTTGGAAACCTAGTTTTTTGAGTTTGTCAAGAAGCATCTCAGGACCGTATTCTCCACACACCCTGACTGCTGGTATGTTGTAAGAGCAGGCAAGAGCAGTCCTTAACCGCACGATCCCATGATACTTTTCATCATAGTTGCGTGGCGTATAATCTCCACCAAACGTAGTTTCGTGGATCGGAAGATCAGGAATCAATGTTGCAGCAGTCGCACCATTCTCAAGCGCAATCGCATACGTGAATGGTTTTAATGCAGAACCTGGCTGTCGCAAGGATCTAACGCCATCTACTTCGCCAGATATTAGTGGATCGAAAAAATCAACAGACCCCACATATGCCAATACCTCCATTGTTCTGTTATCAAAAATGATTGCCGCCGCATTCGTAACATTCGCATCGGTCAATTTCTTAATGTTATTTTTTATGATCTTTTCAGTCGCTTGTTGCATATACAGATCAAGAGTGGTTTTCACACTACTTATATTCTTAACATCCATATGTCTTGTTAGCGCAAGAACATATTCGCAGAAATGAGGTGCGAGAAAATTTTGTTCTTTTGGAGTTAAATGGATGGGTTCTTGCAGAGCATTGGTACATATCGTTGAATCAATGATCTTACTCTTGTACATCATATTCAAAGTTTTGGTGCACTCATTCAATATTCTTTCGGGATATCTATATGGATCAAAATGAGAAGGAGCTTTTGGTATACTGACGAGATATGTAGCTTCCCTGAGCGAAAGATCACGAGCCGGTTTACGGAAGTAGAGATACGACGCAGCTTCAATCCCATAGGTTTGATTTCCATAAGGTGCATAATTAAAGTAAAGCTCCAGAATTTCTTCTTTATTCAGTTTGAATTCGAGGTTAACAGCAAGAAATGCTTCAAGCAATTTATTTATGACATTTCGAGATGGCAAATTTAAGAGGTTGCGAGCTAATTGCTGGGTGATGGTTGAGCCTCCAGATATGATATCTTGATGTTTAATATTTTGAATGATCGCCCTGATAATAGCGAGCAGGTCAATTCCTTTATGAAAGAAAAATCGTTTGTCTTCGCTTACAAGTGTTGCTTTGATAAGCCACGGTGAAATATCAGTGAGTGCGCAGTAGCGACTTGTCGCGTCGTGTTGTGAGAGTACCTCACGCATAAGTTTACCATCTCTATCCAAAATTCTTATTGATAATATCTCATTGTAATTCAAGAGTTGGTTTCTTGTCGGAAAAATGAACGCAATTATCAAAGGAAAGGAGATAATCAATGAAATTAGTATTATTCTGCGATTAAACATCGTAGAATTATACTGGTGAAAAGAAGTGAGTCAATCCTAAAATTATAAGTATAATATCACATTTTTTGTTAGTTTAGGGAACTTGCTGCAGTGCGAAATTTACCTATAGTCCTTGTGTTGCAGCTATTTCCTTGCGAAAACTGAAGTTTAAAACTAATATGGGCAACATTTGAAGCGGCAGTCGCTTGCCCAGTTTTATGAGGCGGAATAGGACTTGATCGAAACGATAAAAGTCACGCCATAGTTTGTCAACTTCTTGTTTTAACCGATCAGCAGTCATTTTTAGCGGTTTAAATACAGCATTTCCAGCATCGTATTTTCCCCAATCAAAATTGAAGATTCTATTTTCTTTAATAAGTTTATTATAGATCGCTGTACCGGGGTACGGTGTAAGAATTGCGAACTGAGCAAGATCAATTTTAATCTTTTTGGCAAATTCAAGAGTTTTTTGAAATATTGATGGATCTTCATTGTCATTTCCTAAGACGAATGCTCCCATAATGCCTATTCCCCGGTCATGTAGTTTTGCTACGGCATCTTTGAATGTTTCTGGTTTTAAAAATTTTTTATTCATCTGGATTAGGGATTCGCAATCAACCGATTCAAGACCGACAAATAATCCTTTACAGCCGCTGCGACCAGCAAGCCGCAATAGTTCTGGGTCATCGGTAATGTTAAGAGAAGCCTGGCTCATCCATACGATTCCTTCATATCTCAATGCGGAGAAAAGCTTCTTTGCATAAATCCTGTTACCGAAAATATTATCATCAGAAAAACCTACAAATTTTGTCTTCATATGTCTGATTTCATTAATGACACATTCAACGGGACGCGTTCTGAATGTTCTCCCAAAGAATTTTGTGACGCTACAAAATCCACAATTGAACGGACAACCTCTTGTCGTTTGAATTAAATGGGTGAACATATAACGCTCTTTTTTGAACAAATCGCGACGTGGCGGTCGCAGGGTCTTTAGATCCACAAATCCTTTATATTTGTACATCTTTTTTAGTTGATTCTTTTCGAAATCATTTATTAACGATGACCACACATTCTCTGCTTCGCCTATAACAACACTGTCGCAATGCTTTAGTGCTTCCATGGGAAGTGCCGAAGGATGCATACCGCCCATTACAACCTTAACGCCTTTTTTCCTGAAGCGGTCGGCTATCTCATAAGCATGTGGTGCAAATCGGGTGAGCGCAGTGATGCCTACTAGGTCGGCGTCACAATTGTAATTAATCGGTTCGATTGCTTCGTCGATGATTTCTATATCTACATGATCGGGGGTACTGGCGGCCACAGCAGCCAGCGAAAGTGGTGGGAGTTGGAAAACACGTCCTTGCATCCCTCTTTTATTTTCATCGACATATGCAGGTGCGATCAGTTTTAATTTCATATTACATTATACACGATTGCAAAGAAAAGTCAATCAAAATAACTGTCTGAAATCATGGTTTCTCGCCGGATAATGATATCTTGGCTGACTGCTATACTTGGATTGATCTAAGAGTTTCTTCTATCTCTTCTCGGGTTGCTGGTCCAATAGCAGCAACTGTATAATTTTTTGGATTGAGGTATTTACTGATTAATTTGTTTATTTGCTTATCATTAATCGCACGGATGCTTTCTATGATATCATCTATTGAGTAGGTTTTCTTCAAATTACACATTTCTCTTCCTAATCGCAACATTCGGTTTGTGGAACTCTCGAAACTCAATAGCAAATTACCAGTGAGATATGTCTTGGCTAATTCAATTTCCTCCATGGTGAATCCATTTTTGCAGATATCGCTGAATATATTCTTCAGCTGTTTTGCTACGTTTCCGAGATTATTTTTATCGCACACAAAATAGAAACCTGATATGCCACAATCGCTATACAGATCAATAAAAGATTGAACATTATAGACAAGTCCTTCTTTTTCCCTCAAGCCTTGAAAGAGGCGTGAAGACATACCACCGCCAAATGCTGCGTTCAAAATTGAAAACTGATAGCGCAGAGGTGATTTGTATTCAACGCCGGGGATGCCGAAAACACAATGGACCTGAGAAATTTCATTTCTGCGTTGCACAATTACTTCATTACAATGTGCTTCGGGTCTTATGCGTTCGCCATGACATAGTTTTAGATGCTCAAATTTTTCTCTGGCTAAGCGGGAGACGTTTTCATAATCGAAATTGCCGCTGACAGCAATTACTATTTCCTGCTTTAATAACTCCTGGTAATGTCTTCTTGTATTTTGTGTGGCGATTTTTTCGACGGATTCACGTGTGCCTGTTATTGGTAGTCCCATCGAATGATTTGAAAATAATGCCTTGAAGAATAAATCAAATACATAATCACCAGGATCTTCGATATTAGATTTTATCTCTTCGAGGATTACAGATTTTTCCTTACTCAGTTCCTTTTCTGCAATCTGTGATTCGAGTAGCAGTTCAGAGATGAGATTAAAAACTCGAACAAAGTGTTCGGAAAGGAACTTTGTGACAATAATCAAATTCTCCTTTGTGGTATAGGCATCAAATGAACCACCTAAACCTTCAATCAGTCTTACGATATCAAGTGATGATTTTTGAGATGTTCCTTTGAACAGCATGTGTTCGATGAGATGGGTGATACCATTTTCCTCAAGCGGTTCATCTCGGGAACCATAATTTATGAAAAGACCTAAGGAAAATGAGTAAAATTTTGGAATTTTTTCGGCAACAACAGATATTGTTGGATTGATTTTTTCCTGAAATACTTTATTCTTTACGGATGAGATTTATCCTCCCTTGGTCATCAATTCCCAAAACTTTCACGATGACTTCATCACCAAGTTTCACTACATCTTCGACCTTCCTTACACGTTGACGTGAAAGTTTGGAAATATGAACCAAGCCTTCCTTACCTGGTAATATTTCTACAAATGCGCCGAAATTCGTAATTCTTTTTACCTTACCAACATAAGTTTTTCCGACCTCGGCTTCTTGCACAATATTAAGAATCAGATTCTGTGCCTGCTCTACATTATGACTGTCACTCCCCGAGATCGTGACTTTGCCGTCGTCTTCAATATCAACCGTTACGTCCAAATCAGCGATTATTTTTCTTATCGTTTTACCCCCGGGCCCAATCACCTCACCAATCTTCTCTTTTTGTATTGAGAAGACGATATTTTTTGGGGCGTATTTTGATATTTCACTTCTTGGTGACATGATAGTGCTATTCATCAGTTTTAATATTTCCATGCGAGCATCTTTTGCTTTGTCGAGTCCTTGAGCGAGTATTTCTAAATCTAATCCTTGAATTTTTAGATCGAGCTGCAATGCAGTTATACCATTCGCCGTACCCGCCACTTTGAAATCCATATCGCCATAATGGTCTTCATCACCTATGATATCAGTCAGGAGCGCGTAATTATTCTCTCCCTTTACCAATCCTATGGAAATACCTGCTACTGCAGTGGCAATTGGAACCCCTGCATCCATGAGTGACAACGAAGATCCGCACACTGTTGCCATTGATGAGGAACCATTTGATTCGAGAATATTCGATACAACCCTGATTGTATAAGGAAATGATTCCTCTTTCGGAAGCACGGGCGCAATTGCACGTTCAGCCAATGCTCCATGACCGATTTCCCTACGGCCTGGACCGCGTAGGGGTTTGACATCACCGACTGAAAAAGGTGGGAAATTGTAGTGAAGCATGAATGACTTCGATTCCTCACCGTAAATTGCATCTATTCTTTGTTCATCACTTGCTGTGCCTAATGTGGTGACTGCAAGGCTTTGAGTTTGGCCACGGGTGAAGAGCGCCGAACCATGAGTTCTTGGCAGAATCCCTATTTCACACGAGACAGGTCTGATTTCCTGCAACGTGCGACCATCAAACCTCTTTTGCATCTTTAAGATCTGGGCTCTCATTCTCTTGCGAAGTATGTCATCCACAACCCATTTGATTTTTTTATCAATCTCTTCGTTCTCTTGTCTCTGTTCTTTCATTTTTTCTGCTGTTGATTTAATCAGCTGATAGATTGCCTGTTCGCGTGCCTTTTTCTCTTTGAATAGTAATACCTGATCAATATCATCACCCAAATTTTGTCTGATTTCATTGTAAACTGTTTCATCAACAAAAGGACTACTAAATTCTAATTTTCTGTTACCAATTTTGTCTCTGATTTGTTCTTCTAAAGCAATAATTCTTTTTATTTCAGGTTGGGCGAACTTTATTGCTGCAATTATTTCTTGTTCTGAAACCTCATTGCCGCCACCTTCGATCATCACCACAGAATCTTTTGTTCCAGCAATAACAAGATTAAGTTTGCAATGTTCGAATTGGCTCACCCCGGGGTTGATGATGTACTGATTGTCTTTTAAACCGACTTTTACTGCAGCAACTGGTATATTAAAGGATAGTTCAGAGATTAATAATGCTGTGGCAGCACCTATGATGCCGAGTGTATCTGCTTCATGTTCTACGTCTGAAGACAATAAATGTGCAATTATTTGTACTTCATTTCTGAAATGCTCTGGGAAAAGAGTTCGTAAGGGACGATCAATAAGTCGAGATGTCAAAATTTCATTTTCAGATGGTCGTCCTTCTCTTTTTATGAATCCACCGGGAATTTTGCCTGCTGCGAACAGAAGTTCACGGTAATCAACTGTAAGCGGCAGAAAATCAACACTTTCACTAACATCTTGTTTGTAATTAACACATACAAGGAGTACAGTGTCGCCATAAGAAACAACGCATTCTCCAGCCGCTTGTTTTGCCACGCGACCAGTTTCTATACGCAGTTTTTTTTCTCCAAGAACTAATTCAGCAGAATACATTGGTTTCGTTATTGGTCTATGTGCGCAGAGATCGCAGAGGATATACGCAGAGATCGCAGCAATATGAGTAATTTCGTACAATCTCCAGTTTTTTTACGTACTCTGCAGATTTTGGTGATATCCCTACACCTCAAACTAACCCCTTAAATTAAGGGCTTCGACAACTTTTAAATATGTTGTTCTATTTTTTCGCATCAGATAATCAAGATGGCGTCGACGGTCGTTTACCATCTTGATTAAACCCTGTCTCGAGTGTCTATCTTTTGGAAATTGTTTCAGGTGGTCCGTGAGAATTTTAATCCGTTCCGTCAGAATTGCGATCTGGACTTCAGGTGAGCCAGTATCTTTCGTATGTCTTTTGAAGTTTTGCATAACATCTTGTTTTTTCGACTTATCTATGGCCATTCTTTAAACTCCTTTCTTATTGAGATAATTATCCATACTTTTAAAAAAAAGTCAAGGGTAGACATTAGGTTACATATCAGTATAATGTATAATAAGAATAGAGTGAATGGCGAATAGGAGGTGTCATCATCCTTCTACCATTACAAAAAGGGATTTTATATGGTCCTATCGATTCAAGAAGGTTGGGTAAATCGCTGGGTATCAATTTAATGCCTATCGATTATAAACTTTGTTCTTTCAACTGTGTCTATTGTCACTATGGTCATACCGATATCTTGACGACTGATGCGAGGGACTATTTAAAAGATTTACCTTCCACAGAGAGGGTTCTGGTAGAAATAGAAAAAGCTATGAGATCTTCTGTTAAATTCGATTACATTACTTTCTCGGGCAATGGTGAGCCCACGCTTCATCCTGATTTCAGCGAGATAGTTGAAGGGATAACCGATTTGAGAAAGAAAAACTGCCCATATACGAAAATTGCCCTTCTCTCAAATTCATCGGGACTTCGTATGAAGGGTGTTAAAGAATCTTTGTCCTTGATCGATTTACCGATCTTTAAGCTCGATGCCGGCAATACAGAGATGTTTAAGAAGATAAATAGGCCAGCAAATGGCATTGACTTTGATGAGATTAATGAATCCCTTAGTCAGGTAGAAGGGATATACATACAAACCGTTTTGATGCGCGGTGATCCTTGTAATGCAGAAGATAAAGAATTGAGAACCTATTTCAAAAAGATAGCGATGATCAAACCGATTGAAGTGCAAATTTACTCATTGGATCGCCCAGTACCCAACAGCAAGATAACACGTATTCTCCCCAAGGAGCTGGAGAGCATTGCCCGCCTGGGTTCAAGAGAAACAGATATTGGATTTAGAGCATATTATCTGTAAGGATTGACAAAGCACGTAGTTTCATTATAATCGTTCCATATATCATAACTAAATCCATATTTATAAGATTTCTGGACGTGATATCTAATATTGCTTTGAAAGGGGGAAATAGATGAAGATTCTGGTCTTTGGCGGTTCAGGGAAGATCGGTTCTGCGGTTGCTTGGGATTTGTCCAAAGATCCCGAAATTGAAACGATAGGCATTGCCGGAAGACATATTGAAAGTCTTGAGCGGGCAAAAAAATGGATCGGCAGCAGTAAAATAATACCACATATTCTTGATATCAACAACAAAGAAGAAGCAAAGACATTGATGAAAAAATACGATGTCGGTGCCCTTGCGCTTCCTGATCGAAAGACGAGTTACAAGGTTGTCCAATGTGCAATTGAGGCAGGATTGCATATTGTTGACACGATTGAGGAATTCCATAGAACCCCAGATGCTTACGAAACCGAAGGACTGGAACTGCCTGATGGGATGAAACTTGCTGAATATGGCGAGTGGCTTCACAAACGGGCGGTGGAAAATAGCGTGACATTTGTTGATGGTATGGGTTTTGCCCCAGGTTTGAGTAATATTACTCTTGGTGACGGAATCAGGAAGTTGGATAAAGCAGAGCGAGCAGTTGCCCGAGTCGGTGGTATCCCTTCAAAAAGTGCCGCGGTAAAACATCCATTAAGGTACATGATCACTTGGGCATTTGAACATGTCTTGAGAGAATACATGATAAGACTGAACGTTATAAAAGATGGCAAAATTGCGGAAGTAAACGCCGCAACTGAACTTGAGAAATTTCGATTTAATCAATTTGGCAAAGATGAAGAATTGGAGTGTGCGATCACCCCAGGTATGCCGAGTTTTCTATTCACGCGCTCCCAGCTTAGGGAATTCGCAGAGAAGACTATACGTTGGCCAGGCCACTGGCAAGGAGTACACACGTTAAAAGAGTGCGGTATGCTCGATATTGAACCAGTTGATTTTGAAGGAACCAAGATTGTTCCGCGAAAATTCCTTCTGTCAATTATTGTTCCCCGTCTTGTTCCTAACGAGGGTGAAACTGATGTATGCGTTATGTACAATACACTCGAAGGTGAAAAGAATGGTAAGAAAGTGAGAATCGAGTACTTCATGTGGGATGAAGCTGATACAAATAACAATATGTCTTCAATGATGAGGGCAACTGGATTCCCATTGGCAATTACTGCGGCAATGATTGCAAAAGGTAAAATAACAGAAAAGGGTATTGTAGCGCCTGAAGATGCTATAAAAAATGAACTCTATATCGAATTTCTTGAGGAGTTGAAAAAAAGAAATATTAATATACTCGAAATTACAAAAGAACTATAGAACCTGTTTGCTCGGCGGTTAAATATTTATTTTGACTGGTTACATCTTTAAGCATTTCAGCAGATAGTCAAGTTCAATATTTACGAATGACCCTATTTTCAAAGCACCAAGTGTCGTATTTTTTAGTGTAAACGGAATTAAGTTAACAGAAAAGATATTCTTTGACACATTTGCAACTGTAAGACTAACACCATCAATGCCGACTGAACCTTTCGGAATTACATATTTTGTATTTTCCGTGCTGCGTTGGAAAAAATATTCATTTCCTTTTGTGCGTATGAGTTTGCCGATTTCATCAATATGTCCTAACATGAGGTGACCCCCTAGGCGGTCGCCAATTCTCAATGCCCGCTCAAGGTTTACATAGGTGCCAACCTGCCAATCAGAAAGTGTTGTTATCCTTTTGGTTTGTCTCATTGCTTCTACAGAAAAGCCTAGTTTGTCCACGTCCACAACTGTGAGACAGATACCTTGAATTGAGATGCTATCTCCCTTTTTGTTCTCAATGGTCGATTCCACAACTATTGTTTGCACTTTACCTTTCGTTATTTTTCTGATCTTTCCTTTTTCCTCAATTACTCCTGTAAACATGATAAAGTAAATCCTCCTCAATTTTTTCTGGTTTTATTTCATCAAGATTGACTTCTTTGGAAATTTCGTCCAGAATGCTGATACCTTTATTCACATTTTTTGGCGCCATAAAGATGTATAATTCATCATACAGCTTTTTACTGAAAAATTCTGAAAAAACAAGAATGCCACCTTCTACGAGGATTGAGCCGATGTTTAGTGATTTCAATCTTTCGACGATCGTTTCTATTGGATAGTATACACCCGACAAAAAAATGAATTCTGTTCCCTCTTTCTTAAGGTCTTCAATTTTCTGACGGTCATTATCTTGATCTGTTATGACAATCCTTCGACTATCTGGTCTCAAAAAATTCAAGGTGCGAGAGATCTTCAGATGTGGGTCAATAACCACTCTCGCAGGACTGCTTCGCCCAACTAGTCTATCAGTCAGGTAGGGGTTATCAGATATGAGAGTATTGATACCAACCAAGACCGCGCTGACTTTACTACGTAAGGCGTGAACCCGTCTCCTTGACGATTCTGAAGTGATATATTTCCCTTTATACCCAGACATACGACCATTTTTTGACAGGGCTATTTTCAAAATAATGTAAGGGATCTTTGTTGTAATATATTTCTTATACCATTGATTCAGTAGTTCAGCCTGTTCATTGAGTACATTCAATGTGACATCAATATTGTGCAGCTTCAAATAATTGATTCCTTTACCATTCACATTAGGATTCGGATCTATCATACTCGCTACCACTCTTTTTATTTTTGCATGGCATATTGCCTCCACACAGGGAGGTGTTTGACCGCTATAGCAACATGGTTCAAGGTTCGAGTACAAAGTGGCTCCCTGTGCTCTGCTTCCTGCCTCTGTGAGAGCACAGACTTCAGCATGTGCTTCACCAATTTTTCTATGAAAGCCTTGACCCACAATCTTATTATTCTTTACAACGATTGCACCGACAAGCGGATTAGTGCCGGTTTTGCCGAAACCTTTTCTGGCAAGCGAAATTGCTATCTGCATGTACATTTCATCGTTATCTCTTCTTATCTGCATGATTTTTGAAAGTATAATCGTTACATTTTATAAGTCAAGAGAATGTCCGCGAATGGTCAGTACTAACAGATCCGCGGCAGTCCTTCTGCCTCAAGCTGGAGCAATGGATGAACACCGCCGATTTTTGTTTTAAGCCAGACCCCTTTAGGTTTCTTTACAACTTCACCAACAATTGCAGCATTCTTACCTAATGCATGAGATTTTATGCATTTTAAGATTTCCCTCGCTGTTTTTCTGCCCACAATGAGTACAAATTTCCCTTCATTGGCAACGTACAGTGGGTCAATACCGAGTATATCGGACGCACCCCTTACTTCTTTTTTTATTGGAACCTTGTTTTCGTCAATGGTGATTCCAAATTGAGTGCCTTCTACTAACTCATTGAGTACTGTGACAATACCACCGCGTGTTGGATCTCGCATACAGCGAAGAGCTGATTTAAATTTGAGAAGTCTGTTGGTAATCAAATTGAGCGGTGCGACATCACTTTTAATGTTTGATTTCAGACGCAAGTCAAATCTTTCATTCATTATTGCTATGCCGTGATCTCCAATTGTGCCACTTAACAGAACCACATCACCAGTTTTCATTCTCTCTTTGCCGAGATGTACTTTGATGATGCCAATACCTGATGTGGTTATGAATATTTTATCGGCTTTGCCTTTTTCGACAACTTTTGTATCACCACAGACTACGGTGACTCTCGCTTGCTTTGCAGCCCGGGCAGCGGACTGGAGAATTTTTTCCAGTTCTTTGAATGTAAATCCCTCCTCGATAATCAATGAAAGAGATATAAATTTGGGGATGGCACCTTTCATCGCGAGATCATTTACAGTACCGCAAATTGCGAGTGTGCCAATATCGCCACCAGGAAAGAATATGGGATTTACGACATAAGAATCTGTTGTGAAAGCGATATTTCTGTTGTGCAAACTCAACTCTGCGGAATCTTCAAGTCGTTTTAGTGTCCGATCTTTGAAGTATTTGAGAATACTTGTTTTGATTAGGCGGCTAGTGAGTAGTCCCCCAGAACCGTGATCGAGGCGAATAATCGCTGAATCTCTCATGCTATCTTCTTTTCGAATGCGATATTCCGTTTTTGATTTCTGAACGTAGTATATGAAAAGGACAGTATTCTATACATTAATATTAGATATTTTTTCTTCGACATCAAGTAAAAGCGATTTCATAAGTGTCGCGCAAAAAACCTCGTGCATTGTGTTTTTCTTTAAACTTCCCTAATCCCCAATTCGGTTCCATGTTGAGTGTGAATGTACCCAAATCAAGATACTTAAAATTTTTACTTCGTCCCCACTTTATGATCTCATAAAAGAGAAGGTTAACTGGTCTGTAGATTTGAAATTTATTATTGTGGCTTATGTAGAATGCCAACAGGACTCTTGGGTTTGCAGAAAAGATTACTATCCCGCCGATCATCTTGTCTTTCAGAAAAGCACCGAATAAAATAATATCATCAGGAAACAGTTTCTTCAATCTCAGCAATTCTGATAATGTGTGTGTGGGCGATACATTGTGTCTCATACCAAGATTCTGTCTTAGTATTTTGTAGAAAGCATTGAAATCCTCCGAGATTTTTATCTTTACACCTTCTCTAATCGCTTTTTTTGTTGAGCGTCGCGCGTCAGCATCAAATGATAAAAGAGGTTCCGTATCACTAAACGGAATCACAGCAGTAATTTCTCTTTTTATGTAGCAGAAGCCGTTCTTCATCAAGGCGAAATCGATATACTGATTAGGACTATTATAATAGATGAGAGGTGGTTGGGTAAGCACTATTTTTTGATAACCCTGAGCCTTGAGAAATCTGATTAGGTGCTCGACAATGAAACAAGTTTCTTGTATACCAACACCCTCTTTCATCACAAATCCGCCATATGATGCTCCTTTATGGGAAATTATTGTTTTTCCTTCCTTAACCGCGGGGAAAACTGAGATGACACTATCTTTTTCTTTAATCATAAGATGATGGCTCTTAAAACGTCCTTGAGGGTGGTAGCTTAAGAATTTAAGGGTGTGGAATATCGTTCCATTGTTTGCATTACTTACGAACTCTTCCCATCTCCCAGCTTCTTTTTCTGTGAGAGCGTTTATTTCCATGCTATGTGTGAGTATAATTATAGAAATGGAAATGTCAACGCTTGAATTGTTATATTCTGTATCTTTTTGCTATTTTTTAATCTCTTTCTTCAGTTCTTCAAGCTCGGCTTTCAATTCTTTTAATTCTTCTTTTATTTGCTCAATATCCTCCTTAAGTTTCTCCGTGCTTTTTCCAAACATTACTTTTATATCCTCAATATCCGGTAACTCCATTCTAAAATCGAATACAGTAGCTGTTCTTTCGCCCAACTCAACTTTCTTAGTTATTATTTTTTGTGAACTGTAGATCTTTAGCTTTACCGTCTTCTTTGGCTTCGCTTTAATTAGATCTTTGAGTGTTGAAAAATCAATTACCTTATCTCCATCAAGTTCTAAAATGATATCACCGACTTTGATATCAGATTTATCAGCTGGTGAATCTTCGGAAACCTTCTTTACTAGAACTCCATATTCAAGATCTAAAGCGATCTTTATTTCTTCGCTCAGATCGCTGCCTGAAACGCCAAGGTAACCAATTGTTTGCTCTTCTGCGAACATAATGAGGGGAAGAGCGATCACGGCTAATATAAACGCTTTTTTCATGATAACCTCCTTCTATGCAACAAAGTTGGCTTAACCGCTAACTGATCAAAAAGTTAATTAAAAACATACTCTGCTATTTATTTGGACAGCGAAATGGTTAATTAGGTTTATTTGTCTATCATCGGTCATTTGACATTGGTTATTTGTCATTACCAAACCCCTTTTTGTATTTCGGTAATCTCGTATTCAACGTCATCTATTGTTATATGATCACCGCGGATTCTGCCAAGAAGGCTTTGTCCAACAGGTGCTTCATTGGAGATGATATTCTGTTGTAGATTGGTATCCCATCTGCCTAATACTGTATAGCATATTGAAGCCCCGTTTTGAAGATTCTTTAGTATTATTTTTGTCCCGATATTCACCTTATCCGTGTTGATTTTGGCGGGATCTATGATCTGTGCCTTCTGCAATTCAGATCCAATAATTCTTGCTTTTTCATACAATTGAGCCTGTTTTTCTCTGGCTGCTTTATATTCAAAATTTTCGCTGAGATCCCCGAATTCCCGGGCTCTGCTAATTTCCTTTTTGTTTTCTGGAATCTCGATTTCAGTAATTCTATTCAATTCCTCTTTTTTCCTATACAGAGCAGCCTCAGTCGCATAAATAATATCAACTTCCTCGGTGAACAGATGTGGAAAATGATATTTGATGATCCTTAGGAAGTCTTTTTTCTTATAGTCTTCTAATCCCATACTGCTCGTTATCGCCTCAAGAATGTGCTTGGCATCCACGTCTCTTGCTGTCTGCAATATACGATCAAAATTTTCGAGTGTTAGAATTTTATTTATCGTACCTTTAATACCTTTAATATAGTCCAGGCTGTCGAAGAACTTGGGGAGAAAACTGGGATTTAGGTATTCCTGAAGGTCGCCACTTTGAATTTTTTTAAGCATCCATTGAAATTGCTGCGGGTACTGTTTTGGAACAGAAAATGTTGTGTAATAAACATCTTTAAGTTTATGAGGTATGGATTTCAACTCCTCGGCAATTTCGTTCAGTAAATTGTGATTATTGACATCGAAAATGAGATTTTTAAAAATATCTCCCCACTGTGCAGGATTCTTGTCCTTGATGATTTGTAACAAACGTTTTTGATGCTCAAGGTTATTTGATTTCTTAATTATAACCTCTGGGCTTTCCATTTCTAGGATTGTGTCCAATGTGTAGGTGAATTCGGTTTTGACATCATCGCAAAGCATTAATATATCCAAGGCCAATGCCGGCATCTTTCGGTGAATTTTATTACCTGTTTTTATTAATTCTGGCAGAATTTTTTCGAAGATTGTCGGTGTTTTTTTAACATATTCTTCTGCGAGAAGGTACTTTTCTTTGTCAGAAGCTTTCTTGAATGAGGTAAGTTCCATCTCGATCTTATCGAAATCGGATGCGATGTAAGTGTATGTTTTTGTGGTTCTACCGGCGATTTTAATATGTTTGTCCTTTTCCAGTTTTTTTCTTATTTTCTCCCACGATTTAGCAATCTTCTGCCTTTCGACTATGCCA
>Ga0209635_10000773_pt1 | contig 22928 bp, 23 predicted proteins | sample DeeMarSWOR230_32_FD_187463 | JGI IMG/M metagenome (GOLD analysis project Ga0209635, IMG submission 187463) | Marine sediment microbial communities from White Oak River estuary, North Carolina - WOR-2-30_32 (SPAdes) (version 2) | ecosystem: Environmental > Aquatic > Marine > Intertidal zone >...
CATACAAGATGCTAATTTTTTCGATAAACGATTTCTGGAATGGGATGGCGATCCCAATCAAATCCCAACCAAAGATAAGCGATTCATCTGGGTAGATACCTATGCCCGCTGGCGAATTGTCGATCCGCTGCTCTTTTTCCAGAGATTAAGAGATGAAAGAGGAGCACAATCCCGATTAGACGATATTCTGGACGGTAAGACCCGCAATGCCGTAGCAAATCACGATTTGGTTGAGATCATTCGCTCTACTAACCGAAAGTTGGAGATCAGCGAAATACTGGAAGAAGTGATGGATTCTGAACTTGACATCACCATAGAACACGGCCGGGAACAAATTACCCGCATGATAATTGATGCGGCTTCACCCATACTGGCAGAATTGGGAATTGAACTACTCGATTTGAGACTTAAAAGAGTCAATTATGTGGAAGAAGTCCAGCAGAAGATATTTGAAAGGATGATCGCCGAGCGAACTAGGATAGCTGATAAATTCCGCTCTGAGGGACAGGGTGAAGCTTCAAAGATTCTGGGAGATAGGGAGAGGGATTTAAAAGAGATAGAATCAGAGGCTTACCGTACTTCCCAGGAGATTAAAGGAAAGGCTGATGCTGAAGCGACCAATATCTACGCCCGAGCCTATAACCAAAGTCAGGCATCCAGAGACTTTTACCGTTTCCTGAAAACCATGGAGACCTATCAAAATACTCTGTCAGAAAAAGACTGGCTAATTCTCTCTACCGAGGGTGATTTCTTTAAATTCCTCCAGAAGCAGACCGGTAGATAAAAAAGTTCTTAAAATAAGCAAAAAATCCAGCAATATCGATATTGCTGGATTTTTTATATTATTAACCTCCACAGATTTTATACAGATATGTTTTCTTTTTCCACAGTTTTGGTATATATATAAAATTCTGGAGGATTCTCGAAATGTTTCTTCACCGCACACTGATCGGCAGCACGGATAACTGCATCTCGATACTTTTCCGGAAAATCCAAAGGTAATTGAATTTCCAGATTTACACCACTGATCATTCCAGTAAAAGGATTATTCTTCAGACTTTGAATAATCCGGATTCCATCTGTTGGAATACCTCTTTGCTTACAAAATCCCAATACATAAATACCTGCACAAGTCCCAATTGAGGCCAAGAAAGTGGCGAAAGGCGTCGGTGCTGAACCAGGCTGGCCCTGTGATCCGGGTTGATCTGTCTCAATTGTATAAGGACCAAAATGAGCATCAACTTTTAATCCACCCGGAAAATCAATTATCATTTCCATCCTAATTATCCTCCATTCTTTTGTTTTCACTATTTGGACTAATAGATGAGACAAGTTAGGAAAAGTTACATTTCCTTTCCTCATATTATCACATAACCAAAAATTTCTTGGTAATAGAAATTAGCAAAAGTTATTAACATGTTAAAAATGAGCAGTCATTATTTTATACCATATTTGTCTGTTTGCTTTTTAGTCCATCATCATGGTTGTTCGATTTAGATAGCCCCTTCCCGGAAGGTACGGCTCGCGCCAAGGGTGAGTTGATAAATCAAGTTAATAACTGAAGTTAATATCTCAAATCCCGATATTTATCAGTTTTATAAATCATAATAAATATCAAATCGAAAATAGATATTTTGTTATTTTCAACTGATAGTAAAAGGATTATATAGAGATGCATTTTCATTACTATATATCCCACAGAATTTATATAAATGAGTTATTTAAAATAAATAAAATCAAACAATAGAACGGATCGTAAAGATCCAAATTATCCGTTACATCTTTTTATAGAAACTGGTTATATTATAGAGAATTTTGCCGCGGTTTTATGGGAAAAGAAGTCAATATACAGTCATGAACTATCTAAAAAACAATCTGTTGAATACTCGTATCCTGAAATTTTCAATTGTTGGTGTTAGTGGTATACTGGTAAATATGGGGATTTTGTTTATTTTAACTGAATATTTCCATATTTTATATTTAATATCTAGCATCATTGCCATTGAAATATCTATCATTTCGAACTTCCTGCTCAATGATCTATGGACCTGGAGAGATAGGACAAAAAAGAAATTCATATATCGATTCCTTCAATATCATATATCAGTAGGAATAACAGCTGTACTGGTGAACTGGGGTATCTTGTTGATATTAACTGAGTTATTTAATGTGTACTATCTGATATCAAATTTGATTGGAATTGGAGTCGGTACTCTATCAAACTATATTATTAATGATTTATGGACATTCCGAACTAAAAAAGCGGAAGAATAATTTTACTTAAATTTTAATCATATAACAGTATTCTAAAAATTAATATGAAGTCATTACCGATATCTCTTTTCGGTAAACCTATATATTCAAATAGCACTAGATACAATTTACCATCAGATTCTAGAATCAGTTTGATCACTGGACAGGCAGTTTCAGGCCGATAAATCATTAGTCCTCGGATTTTTTAGAGCAGACTTTTCATTTTAAACTAAAATAGGGGAGCCAAATGAATAGCTCCCCTATTTTATAAAAATATCTCTATTTTATTCAATCATCTAAGTAAAAACATTTTTCTGGTTTGGGTAAATCCTGGAGCATCCAGTTTGTAGAAATAGATACCGCTGGCAAACCCGGAGGCATCAAATGTTAGCTGGTGGTTACCTGCTGCATACTGTTCGCCAGCTACAATTGTCCTCACTTCTGCACCGGCTACATCAAATACCTTTATTGTAATCTCGGCAGATTTTGGTATCATGAACTCAATGGTGGTGCTTGGATTAAAAGGATTTGGATAGTTTTGTAATAAAGAATATTTCGATAGGACTTCCAGATTTTCTCTATCACCTATAGCAGTCAGAGTGGTATCGAAACCTATTTTTACCATCTGTATTTTAGTGAGTGGAGTGGCGAAAAACATTTGGTGACCATCCCAGGTGTCTTTACCAATGGATTCCCATCTTTTATCGGCACCGCTCATGGGGTTGTTTACATCACCCGTGTAGGTTATGAAATCCATTTTAAATGAGCGGGTATAATCAGCTGGCATAGGAACAACCCCCTTCTTCCAACTCAGGGTACTGTCCTCACTGTTCCAGGTGGCGAATTTAATCTCTCCGGTACTGTTATATTCTGTAACCACTGAATTATTATGGCAATCGGCACATCCTCGACCAGCATCGGTAATGGTGTGTGAATAAAATGGTGCAAAGGCTACGAAGGCATCACCTGCATTAGTTAGTGATTGAAATGTCATAGTATAGACTTTGTTATCCTTATCACGGTTTGCTAGAATTACATAATCATGGATCGGTTGTTTATGCCTTTTAATCTTCGTTTGAACCTGACTTTCAAAATGGCAGTTATAGCAGGCAATGACCGTTTGAGTATGGCAGGTAGTACAGTGAAGTTTGCCACCATGGGGATCTTTTCCAGCAGGATGTTCAGCAGGATCATGGCAATTCTCGCAGTCTGCTTCAATTCCACCGGGTTCCAGCATGGAATTCAATGCGTCTCCTGATGGTCCGTGCATATCATTGGAAGTATGGCAATCCCAGCAAACGAGGACCGTATCACCTTCCGCATCGGTATGGACGTCACTATATTTCAGGGTCGCTTTTTCGGTATTCTGTCTGCTGTGGCAACCCAAACATTGTGCTTCACTGAGTTCTGCCTGGGGATTCGAATTGGGATGACAATCACCACATCCTGGTCCGGAATAGGGATTCTGCTCGTTATAGGCATTGCCGGCAGCATCAGTTGGACCATGACATTCAGTGCACCCTATCTCAGAAATCGGTACCTGGGTAAATGATTCAAAACCGTTATTGACGCTGCCATACCAATAATTTTTTCCATTCCTGGTAAAATGCAGGCTGTTATTAAAATTTCCCTGTGCAAAAAGGGATGAGGAAAACGCCATCAACACAATGAGTATGAGAAGTAACTTCACCTGATGCATAAAAACTCCTTTCAGTTATGATTCCTGATTAATTGGACTTTATAGTTATTTAATATTTTAACAATTGAATTGAGGGTAGAATTTCTGGGGGCCATTTCCTGGGCTTTTCTAAAGTAAGTGATCGATTTATCTGCATTGCAGTAAAGCCAGAGGATACCCAGAATTAATTGATAATCTAGTGATTCACGGTTTTCATTTAATTTTTTTTCCATTTCACTCGTCAATTCACGACAGGGGCAATCGTCAGCCTGTGGATCAGTATTTACGATAAAATCGATATCGACTCTCAGAATTGATAAAATGAGTTCCAATGCCTTTTCTACTTTACCTGTTTTCGCATAGCATATTACTAACTTTCTTTTTACTGTTAGATTTTCCGGATCTTTATCAAGCGCTAATTTTAAGTTTTCGGCAGCTTGTGAATATTTTCTCGCCAAAAATAGCTGATTTCCCAGCATCTCATACATAAAATATAACTATTGCAAATACTTTGCCAGGCTCTAAAGTTAAGAAAAACAATGAACAACAATAAAATCTTATGAAACTTATTGTTTCATTGAATACTGATATAAGAAATAAACTTATTTAATTGATTAAAAAAATGTGACTTAGTAGGATATGAAACGATATGTTCCATTTGGAACATATGAAACGATTAGCGAGAAGATTCAATACCGTATTTCTGGAGTTTCCGCCAAAGAGTTGTTCGGCCGATTCCCAGTATATTGGCTACCCTGGTTCTATTCCAATGATACTTTTCCAATAGATCCAAAATTCGAATAACCTCTCCATTATTCAGATATTTTCTTTGAATTTTACTATTCCGGGAATTTCCCTCTCGTAAATTGGCTGGGAGACTAGATAACTGTATGTTATTATCATTCTTTGCACGAGCAAAGGCATATTCCAGGGCATTTTCCAGCTCCCTAATATTCCCCGGCCAGGAATAGCGAATGATTACGTCTAGTGCCTCATTCTCAAGATCATTAATATTTTTCCTGTATAGCAAAGAAAATTTATCGATAAAGTGTTGAACCAGATGCGGAATATCCTCCGTTCGCTCTCTCAACGGAGGAATTTCAATAGGAATCACGTTTAACCGATAATACAGATCTTCCCGGAATCTGCCCTCCTGCAAAGCTTTCTTTAAATCCTTATTGGTGGCCGCAATAACACGTACATCAACCTTTCGAGTAATTGATTCACCAACTCGCTCAAATGTACCTTCTTGCAAAATCCGTAAAAGTTGTACCTGCATTTCATGGGACATCTCCGCAACTTCATCTAAAAAGATCGTACCAGTATGTGCTAGCTCAAAACGACCTAATCTATCCTTCACTGCCCCGGTAAAGGCACCTTTTACATGTCCAAAAAGTTCACTGGCCAGAAGTTGGGTAGAGAAAACAGAACAGTTCACTTTTACAAAGGGTTTATCACTTCTCAGACTGCTGGCTTGGATGGCATTTGCTACCATCTCTTTGCCAGTCCCCGATTCACCCATGATTAAAACCGCTACATCAGAATCATGAATTTCCTCAATTAACTGAAATATTTCTTGCATTTTTTTGCTATGTCCAATCATGCCATAATATTGAGTAAATTTTTCCAGATCGCGCATGATTGATTCGAGGTAAGTAATATCACGGAAAGAAATTACGCCACCAACTGGTTCTCCTCCTTCATCTCGCAACACTGCCGCATTCAACCGTATACGAATATCATTACCGTTAAGATGACGAATAATTCCTTCCAGATCGTTAACATTTTTACCTGTCTCTAATACCATGGCTATAGGGCAACGGGTGAGACACATATCTGCATTACAGACATGCTTGCAGAACTTACCAATAACTTCCTGACGATTGTATCCCAAAATTTTTTCTGCTGCTTTATTGAAAAAATTAATTTTAAAATTTTTATCGACCGTGAATAATCCTTCACTTAGGGAATCTAAAATATCATCTGTTAAAGGATGACTGTTTGACATCTACCACTCCTGTTTCATTTTAAGAAACGCCGAAACGAATTGTTTTATACTAAGACAAGTATCTTATTTTTTCAAGATAAAATAAAATAACCTTTATTCTATAAAGAAAGTCTCATCACAGATTATTATTCGCATCTAAGTATTAAATCCTGCATAATACGATTAAATTCTTGTGGGGCTTCATAATTACTCAAGTGAGCGGCTTTTGGTATATATTCTAAACAGGCGTCAGGAATAATGTGGGCCATCTGTTGGGTTTCTTGCGGATTTATCAGAATATCCATTTCACTGGAAACAATCGAAACCGGAAAATTTATTCCTTCTAATAACTCAAGAGAATCTGGACGATCTGCCATGGCTTGTTGCGCCTGGATAACACCTTCGACTGTAGATTGTTTCATCATTGTCTCAACTTCCCTAACTAATTCCAATTTTTTCTGCCGCGTCTCTTCAGTGAAGAATAGTCTCAAATGGGTCTCGAAAATTGAAGAAAGATTCCTATTTATCCGAAGATCTTGCACCATTTGAAGCCGACTTTTTTGAATCTCTGTACTATCTGGGGTGGCCCGCGTATTTGCTAATAAAAGACCTTTGAAAATATCAGGATGTTTCCTGAGTAAAGCAAATGCAACATATCCTCCTAAGCTTAATCCTATAAATATAGCTTGCTCTATAGCCTTCTCCCGTATAATCTGATAAACATATTCCCCATAATCAAGCATATCCATGTGACTACTGGTAATCGGATTCGTGCCAAATCCAGGATAATCTTCTGCAATATAGTTTATTTGGAGTTCTTCCAGAAATTTTATTTGGGGCTGCCACATCCGGCTATTCAATGGAAAAGCATGCAAAAATACAACTGGGATCTTAGGCAAATACATCTTATTAGAATTATTGATCTTAGATTTCATCACCAAGTTCACTCTACTTTTTTTTCAATAAAATATTTTTCTTGTATTGCTTGAAAATGTCATCGTGAAAGCGAGATTCTAAAAATTGGTTCTTTAAAATTTCGTCACCAATATTATCCGCCATTTCCAGAATATAGTTCCATACTTCTCTCAACTGTTCTTTAAATTTCCCTTTTTGGTGATAAAATTGTAGATGATGTAATCTGAATTTCTCACATAGGAGAAGATATTTTAATTGAGGAAAGCGCCATTTTTCTACTAATTTTAGTCCTTTGTTTAAATATCTTCGAGCATCGGAATATTCTTTTCTGGTTATATGTACTCGGACAGATAGATAATACCCGGAGGTTATATAACGCGGAAGATTTTTTGCTTTATGAATAAATAAGCTCGCTACAAGTAGTGCATTTTCATTACGTCTTGTTTCTAACAACCATAGCGAAAAATAAAATAAATAATTTAAATAATCCATGCGATTAAGGGATGTATTAACATACTTTTTTGCTTCAGATAATAATTTTCGAGAACGATCTAATCGTTCGTGTTGGAGTTCATAATAAGAAAGATACAAGCATGACAACAATCCAATTTCCGGATCTTTACTTCTCTTTGCCCACTCATATACTTCAATAAGATATTCGTGTGAACGTACCAGACTATGTACAAGCAGGTAAATATGACCGAGGTGCAGTTTAATCTCGTTCAGCTGTTTACTAAATACATATTTAAAGCAAATATTCATGGCCTCCTCTAACAGTGACCTGGCATTTCCATATAGCGCCTGATCCTTGTAGATTAATGCAAGTTGTAAGAGTACCTTTACATGAAAAGAGGGACGATGGATAACATAATAATCATCATTAATCTTTTTTAGTCGTTCGATAGCGTAGGTCCATTTTCCAAAAATAGTATAAATCTCTGCAAAGTAGAAGGCTAAACGGATTCTAAATTTTGGTTCGTAAAAAACCTGGATTATTCTCCACAGTTGATAACATAATTGAAGTGCAGTATTATATTTTTCCTGTTTCAGGAGATACCCGATTCTCTCCGACAAAAGCAACCCTTTTAGTTCTTCCATCTCTTCATTATCAGATATAAGCTCGAGGGTTTTATCAATTAATTGATGATAGGTTTTTAAGTTTTCTTTTAATAAAGATTTTAATTTAATAATTAATAGATATATTCTGTCAAACAGTTTGGTTTGCTTATAAAGTGTTATTGCTTTCTGGTAATTAGTTAAGGCATAATCCAAATGTGAGAGATTATATTCTATTTCACCTAATAATTCATGGCATTCCCCTTGGGTGACGATATCACAAAATTCTTTCACCTTTATTTCGCGAAGTATATAACGTGCCTCCTGATAGGCATCCATAGCAATGAGAGAGTGCACCATTTGCAGATTGACCCGTAACCAGGCCTTTTTATTAATCTGTTTCTTTTGCCAACGCTCTGTTTCGTAAATAGATCTTAATCTCTTTAGCATTTCGAAGGCATTTTCATGACTTCCGATTTCAAAATATACTTTGGCAAGCTGATGAAGAAGGGTCTTGATATCCTGATTTTTAACCAAGCCTGCATCTATTAATCTTACTAAAAAATAATATCGATCTGCTGCCAGGATTAGATTTTTGTGCTCATAAAAATAATTAGCTTCAATAGTGGCCGAATGAATTGCTTTTTCTATCTCATCTATTTCATATAATAGTTCGGATAAAGGATAGATTCCTTTCAATTTTTGTGATATTTGTAATTCCGATATTGTTTCCAGAAGGGAGTTCATTTCTTCCAGCAGAATCCGCTTCCGTAACCATTTGCTGAATAAGGGAATGCCGATTAAATATACAGAATCTTGCTTAAAAATGGTTTTGTGAAGAATTCCGCCTCTTTGCCATTTTTGAATTTGATCGGTTGGTATTTTCAACTCCTGGAGAATTAGTTCCAAATCACTGGGTAATACAGGTACGGCCAGACGGGAGAGAAATGCTAATAATCTCCTTGATTTTTCCTCCTGATTCTCCAGGACTGCTTCAAATAGTTTCTCCCAGTTACTGGAGATCTGAATGGCCTGTAAAATCTTAACGTTCAGGAATCTGTTCAATCCTTTTTTTAAGATTGGAGTGTAGATAAACGATAATAATAATCTGATTTTAAGAGGTAATCCTTCCGATTTTAGATAACAATGGTTGGTAATTAATCTTGCATTAATAGGTGTTGTTTGATAATAGTGTTGAATAGCTTTTTCAACTGTTTGTATAGAAAGTCGTGATAATATTATCTCTTCACTTGAATTAATCTCATGCCTAAACGATCCTTCAGGATTCATAGAAAAAAAAATTCTGTGAGGAATATGTTGAATACTGGAAAGAAAATCTTCCAAATTTAAATAGTGTTTCCCATCAATATTATCTACATTTTCAAAAATAAAGGATAACCGGTATTTCATCGATATAAAAAAAAGGAAATTCAGATATAAGTCCTCATACCAGTCGGATCTTTGAGGGAAATATGATGAGCTCCGAATTCTCTCCCTAATATTCTTTCTATGCTGTTTGGAAAAAGAAGAGAGAAATGATTTAAATATTTTAGAATTTTTATTTAGATGAAATTGAAGTGAATGCAATATTACTTCGTTCTTGTCGAATGAAGTTGTACAGAAATCCATATACTCTATGATATAATCATTTGAGGAAAATTGAGATATGATAAATTCAATCATCTCATGTGTTATCATTCCTTCTGATCCAAGGACTAAAATTCTCTGGATATGATCTGATGTGTATGAATCTAAAATTCTTCTAACTTCTGCAAGCAAACTTGGTTCAAACCAATAGGACATGATCAATTCCAGTTTCAATTATCAATTAAGTATTATTCGTATATAAGTTGTAAAGAACAAAACGAATTGTGATTAAATACTGGTAGGTTGTTATAAATATTTATAATTTAATATTCTTTATTTAATGTATTTCCTCTAGTACCGCTGTAAAGTGTCGAAGGAAAGGTGGATCATTTACTAATTTTAGGCCACACAATTTATGCTTTTTCTGTTGAATTTTTTGTAGTGCTTCGGCCACGTATTCCAGATGAGAAGAAGTATATACTCTTCTGGGTATTGCCAATCTGACTAGTTCTAGTTTGGGATATTGCCATACACCGGTTCTAGAATCTTTAGTAGCAAACATTAAACTTCCTATTTCAATTGCCCTTACACCTGCTTCCCTATAAAGCGCCACAGACAGAGCCTGGGCTGGAAATTGAGACTGGGGTATATGAGGAAGAAATTCTATCGCATTAATGTAAGCTGCATGTCCGCCCAGTGGTTGTACAACGGGTACATTCGCATCCATCAATAATTGCCCCAGATATGTTGTTTGAGTAATTCGATAATGTAAATATTCTTCATTTAATACATCCTTCAGACCCCAGACAATTGCTTCCAGATCACGACCAGCTAAGCCACCATATGTTGGGAATCCTTCTTTTAAAATCAATAAATTTTGCAGTTTTAGGAATAGTTCATGATTATTCAAAGCAATAAATCCACCGATATTCACCAACGCATCTTTTTTCGCACTCACCCAGCAACCATCACTGTAAGAAAACATTTCATGTACGATTTCCTTAATATTTTTCTTCTGGTATTCTTTTTCTCGGATTTTAATGAAATAAGCATTTTCCGCAAAACGTGCTGCATCAAAAAAGAATGGGATTTGATGGGATCGACAGATTTTACTTATTTCTTTAATATTTTTCATGGAAACTGGTTGGCCGCCACCACTGTTATTGGTAACCGTCATTGTTATGATAGGTATTCGCTCTTTTCTATATTTCTTAATAGTTGCGGCTAATTTAGAAGGATCCATATTCCCTTTAAAGGGATGATACCGCTTGGTATCATATGCCTCATCAATGACACAGTCTACGGCTGATGCTCCAATGTATTCTATATTTGCTCTGGTTGTATCAAAATGTATATTACTTGGTACTATATCACCTTTTTTCAATAGTGAATTAAAAAGAATATTTTCAGCGGCCCGTCCCTGATGTGTGGGTAATAGATATTCAAATCCGAAGATTTCCCTCACTGTTTCATGAAGATGATAGTAGTTACGGCATCCAGCATATGATTCATCTCCCAACATCAGGGCTGCCCATTGCTTATCACTCATGGCAGATGTACCGGAGTCAGTTAATAAATCAATGTAAACAGCTTCAGCCGGAATTTTAAAAACATTGAATCCTGCTTTCTGGATAACCTTTTCTCTTTGCTTCTCATCCAATAACTGTATTGCTTCTACCATTTTGATACGAAACGGTTCGATTGGCGATTTCATGTCCTTACCTTTCCTGTAGAATCTATACTAAAGCCATGTTGTTAGTAATTGATGGACCATAGACATTAAGTGCATAGAATTTATATTACAATTATATCCAGTGATTTAGTATTTTTTTAAATTGATTAATGGAGAAAGGTTTCGAGAGAAAGGTATTACCATCCTTCTGAATTATTTGATTTAACTCATCATGTGCTGCACCACCACTGGTAAAAATGACACTTCCCTTATAATTGGGTTTAGTAGAAATGATTTGTTTATATAATTCTACACCATTAGTGTCAGGCAGGCTAAGATCAATAATAAGAACATCATACTGATTTTTTTGAAGGAGCAATTTTGCTGTTTCAGCATTTTTCGCAACAGTCCCTCTAAAACCCAGTGTTTCTAAAATACTAACAAAAACCACAGAAAGATCATTCTCATCTTCCACAACTAATACATTTCTTGGTAGCATTCTCCATACTCCTACAACTGCTGATCAGATCCAATAGAGAAGGTGGAAAGCAAAACATACAAAATTCCATAGAGAGATAATGTCTAATTAACCAGCATAATCTTGTGAATTACCAGTGTCAGATTCCTTACTATTAGGTTCCTGATTACTTTTTTTCTTTACCTTTGGTTCATCTTTTGGTAATGATTGGTCATTCTTCAAGTCAAGATCATTCTTAATGTTATTCGTGGCATTTTTGAATTCATTAATTGATCTACCAAGAGAACGAGCTAATTCAGGTAATCTTTTCGCCCCAAAAAGAATTAATATAATTAAAAAGATTACAATTAATTCAGGTGGTCCTATACCGAACATATTTTACTCCTTCATTGATTACTAAAATTTTACCTTCTTTAAGTTATAAATGTTTCTGTTTTTAGAAACTATTTTTTTAGCAATTAATATTGTATCCAGCGAAGCAAGTAGGCAGCGATTCCTATTCCCAGGACGCTGATAGCATTCAGCTTGATACTAAAACCAAGTGTAAGAGTGAATATAACTAAATTTAAGGTGACTGGACCAACACCAAATTGAGCTGATCTCAAGAAAAATTCTTTCACAACACCTTCGGGTAAAATCAAGGCAAGAACTTCACCCAAAGTAGTACCCAGAAGAGCACCAAGTAAAATAATTATCAGAACCCAACCTAAACTTTTTTTACGCATGAATACCTTCTTCTACAGGTCTATGAACAGATTGACTTGAAAATGTACTGTCCATCATCAGAACCCAATAAAAGTTCCATAGCCCTTTCTGGATGCGGCATCATTCCCAAAACATTTCCTTTTTCATTAATTATACCGGCAATATGATCTAGTGAACCATTGGGATTAAATTGATCATGTAAGTTACCCTCAGGAGAACAATATTTAAACACAATCTGCTGGTTATCATAGAGTTTTCTTAATCCATCATCATCTATATAATAATTCCCTTCACCATGTGCAATGGGAATTTTAAGTACCTGTCCAGGTTTTAAGGTTCTAGTAAATTGAGTACTGGCGTTTTCAGTTCTGATATATATATGTTTACAGGCGAACCTAAGATTCTCATTCCGCATGAGTGCCCCAGGAAGCAAACCGCATTCAGTTAGTATCTGAAAACCGTTACACACACCTAACACAGGTTTCCCTCTCCCGGCAAAATTCCTTACCTCTCTCATAATACTTGAAAACCTTGCAATGGCTCCGGCTCTAAGATAATCACCGTAAGAAAATCCGCCAGGAAGGGCGATCATATCATATGAAGTAAGATCGGCGTCCTGATGCCAGATAAATTCTGCATCTTTCCGCAGGACATGTTTTAGTGCATACAACATATCATGATCACAATTTGATCCCGGAAAAACAACAACTGCAACTTTCAATCCTTATCCTCAAATAATTCATAAGTAAAATCTTCAATAACAGGATTTGCCAGTAATTTTTTACAGGCATCTTCTATCTTCTGAGCAGCTTCTTCTTTATTTTTTCCATTTATATGCAGTTCAATCAATTTCCCAATTCTTACATTTCGGAAAGTGTTAAATCCCAGATGATGGAGAGCATTATTGACTGTTTTACCTTGAGGATCTAAAATACCTTTTTTTAAACTGACCTTGATAACAGCTTTCATTCAGTTCATCCCTTTTTCTTTTCTGATTTTCGAGTATCTTCACCGCGGTAGATAATCCAGATAAATCGCAAGGGTCCAGAAAGTACATAAGCAGTGGCGAGTGGGAAAAGTGCTTCCTGCGGAAATAAAATGACTAAAACTATACCAATCAAGAAAACTAAAAATTTGGACCGATTCTGAACACCACTTTGCATCGAAAAAGATGGAAGGGTCTCATAGCGGATACTCGTTACCATCAGGAGTGATAAAACAATTACTAAAAATAAATAAACTTTCTCCCAGCGCATTCTTTCCCAGAAATGGAAGTTGAAAACCAGGAAAGTTGAGATAGTAACAGCTGCTGCAGGGATTGGCAAGCCTTCAAAATACTCTTTATTTAATCCTTTTAATCGGATATTGAAACGGGCCAGGCGAATTGAACCAAATACAAGCGGACCGCTGCTGATAAATAGACCAATAGTCCCCCAGTTAATGAATAGTGCCTTATAGATAAGAAATGAAGGCGCAAATCCAAAAGAGATTACATCTGCAAGAGAATCATATTCCACACCAAAGCGGGAATTAACTTTTGCGAAACGTGCAACTTTACCATCCAGGGCATCCAGTACAGCAGCGGCAACGATGAGCCAAGCAGCCTGTAAATACCGTCCATTAGCAGATAAGATTGCCGAAAAGTATCCGCAAAATATATTGGCTAAAGTAAATGCACTAGGTACCCAGTTGGTTTTTACTTTCATTTAAAGACTCCGATGATTGATACCCCACCTTTTACTCGATCTCCCACTTTTACCTGTAATGCAACTTCATCTTTCATATAATAAACATCAACCCGTGAACCATACCGGATCATACCCATTCTATCACCTGCTTTTGTCTGATATCCTTCCCGAAGCACACAGACAATTCTTCTGGCAATAATACCAGCAATCTGAGTAAACATTACTTTCCTACCCTTATGGTCAATTATGCCAATAGAAGTCTGTTCATTTTCGTATGAGGCACTTTCTCGAAAAGCCGGTATAAATGATCCACGCAGGTAACGAAAATAATCAACCTTTCCGGAGATTGGAGATCGATTAACATGTACATCAAAGATAGACAAGAAGATACTAATTCGAGCAACTTCGGCTCCAAAAAATTCATTCTCAGTCACTTCGGTTATGAGTACAATTTTACCATCAGCAGGAGATAGAATATTATGAGAGTCTTGCGGTATTTGACGCTCTGGATCCCTAAAAAAAAGCATGTTAAATGCCCCGAATATCCCGGTGATGATGGCAATCGCTATAATCATTGGCTGTTTTAGTATGAATGATAAAACCATGAATACTAAAAAAATCGTCCAACTCCCGATCACCAGTCCAATACCAAACTTTGTAATTACCAAATTATCACAACCCTACCTTTACTGAAGCAAAATTGCCTCAATCTTTGAGTAAACTTCCTTAGCATTTTCAGGTATAATGACAAATCCTTTTTTATCAATTTTATTTTCCTCTATCTGACCCCAGACGGTGAAAGTGTCCGGGGTAATTTCATCACCCAAAATTATTTGACCTCCTAACTTGCCGAATTCCAGCTTAAAATTAACCAATATCAAATTTTTACGTTGAAAAAATGATCGCAATACTGCATTGGTTTTAGTGGCAATTCGCAGTATAGCGCTCATATCATTTCTATCACATAAACCTAGTGCATAAGCATGGTATTCATTTATTAATGGATTTTTCAATTTTTCATTTTTCAAATAAAATTCTAATACAGGGGACTCTAATGTGGTCCCATCTACTAATCCAAGTCTTTTTGATAAACCATTTGTTGCAATGTTCCAGATGATTAATTCTACCGGAATCATTTGAAGTTTTTTAACAAGCAAACTTTTATCATCTATTTTTTTTATATAATGAGTGGGTACATTATAACTAAGCAAATATTCAAAGAAATAACCAGATATTTTAGTATTGATTAATTTTTTCCCGCGAACTGTTAACTTTTTTTTCGCATCAGTAGGAACCGTATCCAAAAATTCCATCACCAGTTGATCTTCTTGATCACCTTTGAGAAGTTTCTTTGATTCTCCTTCAACAAATAAATCCTGAGCTTTCACCACACTCCTCCACTCTTATTTAAGTTTTAATTTATTAAATATATAATTTACATTTTTTAAACGAGTATCCAAATTACAAATTAAATCGATTTCTTTTTCATCCAGATATTTATTAATTTCCTCCTCCTTCCTTAATATTTCCGGGAAATTCATATCTTGTTCCCAAACAACCATGGCATTTTTCTGTACTAAATGATAGGCTTCCTCTCGAGTTAATCCTTTTTCTATTAATTTCAATAAGACAGGTTGGGAAAATATAAGTCCCCTGGTTATATTAAGATTTTCCAACATTTTTTCCTTGTAGACTACTAATCCTTCGACAACCTGAATAGTTTTATACAGCATATAGTAAAGTGTCATTGTGGCATCTGGCAGAATTAATCGTTCCACCGAAGAATGAGAGATATCGCGTTCGTGCCATAAAGCGATGTTTTCCATGGCAGTAACTGCAAATCCTCTCAATATTCTGGCAAGTCCGCTTATCCTTTCACATATGATCGGATTTTTTTTATGTGGCATAGCTGAAGATCCTTTTTGGCCTTTTCCGAAAAATTCTTCCACTTCAAGAACCTCAGTTTTCTGTAAATGTCTGATTTCAGTCGCGATTTTTTCCAGAGAGGCACCGATAATAGCCAGAGTATTTACATACTCTGCATGTCGATCACGCTGAATAATCTGATTTGAAATTGGTGCCGACCTCAAATTTAATTTTTTACAAACATACTCCTCCACAAAAGGATCCAGGTGATCATAAGTCCCTACAGCACCTGATATCTGACCATAGGAGATATTTTCAATAGCTCTCTCTAATCGCTCTATATTTCGCAAAGCTTCACTATACCATAATGCCAGTTTAAGTCCAAAGGTGATTGGTTCTGCGTGAATACCATGAGTTCTGCCGACCATTACAGTATTTTTGAATTCGACTGCTCGCTTGGCAAGGATCTCCTTTAAAGAGAGTAATTTTTTCATGATGAGTTCACCCGCTTGTCTCATCTGCACCGCCAGAGTAGTATCAAGTATATCTGATGAAGTCATTCCAAAATGGATATAGCGCGAAGTAGGACCGACATATTCTGCAACATTGGTCAGAAAAGCGATGACATCATGTTGGACGGTTGCCTCAATTTCCAGAATACGTTCCACACTAAATCTAGCTTTCTTTTTAATTTCTTCAACTGCTTCTTTAGGAATATTTCCTAAATCGGCTTGTGCTTCACAGGCAAGGATTTCAATATCAAGCCAGATCTGGAATTTATTTTCATCATCCCAGATTTGACTAATTTCGGGCATTGCATATCTTTTAATCATAATATTATCTCTTTTCTATAAGTTTCATTTTTATTTGCATTTCTTTGCCATTACGAATGATATTAAAATTCAATATGTCCCCCACTTGTAAATCCATATCGGTAAGTAGATTGATGATCTGGTCAGTATTTCTCACCATCTTGCCATTCAAACTAATAATCACATCCTCCAGTTGAAATCCGGCTTTATCAGCAGAAGTGCCAGGATCAATTTGAGTAACAATAACACCTTGATTAACCTTAAGATCCAGGGCCCTGATTAATACCTGATTAAGATTCTGCAGGCGAAAACCTATCTCAAAATTCCTGTTTACCTGTCCTTTCTTTTTAATATCATTTACTATTTTATGAATCCGGTTAATGGGAATAGCGAAACCAATACCGATAAATCCCTCCTGATACTGACTACCGGTGTAAATGAATGTGTTCATACCGATTACTTCACCTAGAGAATTCACTAAGGGACCACCACTATTACCATGATTGATTGCTGCATCTGTTTGAATCATATCCATATATACGCGACCGCTTTCTGGCATTCTACCCCAGTCTCGATTAATTGCACTGATTACTCCCACTGTAACTGTTGGTTGATTACTTAATTCAAATAATCCAAAGGGATTTCCCAGTGCAATCACCCATTCTCCAACAATCAGCTCATTTGAATTTCCCATTTTAATAGTTGGTAAATTTATGTGATCAATTTTTAAGAGAGATATATCAGATTCATGATCTGTGCCCACTAACTCCGCTTTATGCTGTTCGCCACCTGGTAAGGTAATTAAAATTTCACTCCCATCTCCGGCAACATGATCATTTGTTAGAATATATCCGTCCGATGAAATAATAAATCCACTTCCCAAACTCTGAACCGGTTGTTCATAGATTCTATCCCGATATAATTCAGGGAATAATTGACGCCAGAGAGGATCATCAAAGAAGGGATTTCGTTGTCTATAGCGATATTTACGAATCTCCAAAACAGATATTCCCACCACCGCCGGACTAGCTTTAGCAACGGCAAGGGTTATGGCATTTTGTCTTGAAGTACTTATATCATGTGATACCTGCTGGGAATTTGCTGTGTTGCTCTGTGCATGCACAGTTTGAAGAAGCAAAGAATCTGATAAAATGGATTGACTCTGCTGATTATTCTGACAAGCAAAGAGAAACACAGCAAAAATAGTTAATAAAATTGAGCTTATTTTAAATTTTCCCATTTCTTACACCTGCAATATATAATTTAATATATTATCTCCTCCAAAAACAATCCTTGAGGTGGGGCAGAAACACCTGCCATGGTGCGGTTGTATGATCGAAATATTTCTTCGAAATCCGCCTGAGTAAACCTTCCCCGTGCAACATCAAGCATTGTTCCAACAATTCCCCGCACCATTCCATGTAAAAAACGGTTTGCACATATTCGATAAATCAAGAAATTATTTTTATTTTTCCAGTTTGATTCAACGACCACGCATTTCTTGCTTCCCGTTGATTTTTCCGATCTCGCAAAAGCTGAAAAATCATGTTCACCTATAAGAAGGGAAGCTAAGTGCTGCAAGACCGATACATCGATATTCTGAAATACCTGCCAGCAATATTTCCGGTAAATCGCGGTTCTCTCCAGTGAAACGTAATAGCAATAAATACGTTGTTTGGCATCAAATCTTGCATGAAATTGGGGTTCTGTTACCTCCACTTTCTTAACCACAATATCATTGGGAAGATGGGCATTGAGTCCTAATATTATTTTTCTCAAGGATAGGTCTTTTTGAAGATGAAAATTCACAACCTGACCTTTGGCATGAACGCCCGCATCCGTCCGGCCTGCCCCAGTCACCCTGATCCTTTGTTGAAATAACTTTTCCATGGCCAATTCAAGCGTATCCTGAATAGTAAACGCATTTTCCTGACTCTGCCAACCATGATAGTTGGTACCATCATACTCCAGGAGTAAACGAATATTCCGCTCTGGCATTAGATATGATAAATTTTATAATGACAGGATTCAGGGGATTTGATATCTTTAGAAAAATCCCTAACTGTAAATTTTTCATTTAATAAAGCCTGCAAAATATAACTAATTTTTATGTTATTTCAAATGGTTAAATTTGAGAAAAAAGTAAAAAAACAGGTATTTACCAGCGAGTTTAATTATATTTGAATAATGATAAAAATAGGTTTATAATTTTTATTATTTTACGGAAAATTCATTCTGTTCTAAAGAATTTTCACTTTATTATAATGCCTAACTTGATTTTCGCTTGATACACTACTATATAGGTTTAAAAGTCTATCACTGAATTGATCAACCTTGCAGGCCATGCCTGCCAAATTGGAGTGACCAGAATATCAGTTTTAGAACATTTCATATGTGAATTTCTCCCTAATATCTAAAAATCAATTTTACAGAGGACTCATTTAGTTAATTTCACTATTAACGTTTTATAGAAAGGAGAGATAAATGAAAAATTTATTTATAATATTGGTGCTATGTATCTTGAGTCTCTTCATAATAATCTCTTGTAGTAATGAAAAACGAAGTGAAATGGAAACCCAATCAGAGGTGCTTGAGAAGAAACCTTTGAATATTAGTGCTGATATGTTGACAACAAATCTTGACCTGGTATGTGGAATGGATTTGAACAAACATCCAATTGCCGATACAACCATCTACAATGACCAGCTCTTTGGATTCTGCAGTGAATATTGTAAGACAAAATTTATAGAAGATCCTACAAAATATATTGCTAAATTGGATGAGTCAAATTAACATGCTATAATAAAAAGGTAATTAAATACAGATATGCCGGTAGTTGTAATGCTTGACTTGATTTTTATCGTGAATCTTCTGGTGCTTCTTCCTGGAAAATAAATACTAAAACAATATAGATAATCACTCCCAATCCAACTGTTGCGAAAGTGCCTAATACCCATATTAATCGCACAATTGCTGCATCAATATTAAAATATTTCGCTATCCCAGCACATACTCCCGCGATTATCCGCTCCTCTCTACTGCGGTATATTTTATTTATATCCGGGATATAATCAAGTGGTTTTTTAGCTGAAAATACAAGTAAAAGTCCTATACTAATAAGAGCAAGGGCTAATAAACTGGTCCAAGGAATACGCCAATAGTGAAAATAGTGAAAAAATCCAAATTGATTTACCAGTAAAACACTTCCTATGATAATTAAAATAAGAGCTAGGATAAAATTTTTATCTTTTCCATTACTCTCCTGGTGAGTTGATTCCTCAGATGGATTTTCCGGTATGATAATAAGTCCGGTGATATATAATATTAAACCAATTCCTCCAAAGAATGTCAGAATCACAAAAAGAAGGCGGAATATATTAGCTTCCAGTTTAAAATAGTCAGCGAATCCGCCTGCTACACCCCCCAAGTAACGATTTTTTTTAGATCTATATAGTTTTTTAACATCATTCATTTCTTCCAAGATCATCTCCTCAAATAGATTTCTTGAGAAATATACCGTAATTTATAATATTTTGTTACAGCTAAATCGAAAGCTTTAAATCCAGAATCTGGTACTTTAAAGTTCCTGCTGGAACCTGTATTTCAACCACATCTCCTTTCTTTCTACCCAGCAATGCCTTACCCACTGGCGAAGTGGTGGAAATTTTGTTGTGATTAAAATCCGATTCTTGTGGTGAAACAAGGATATATTCAAATTCGAGATCTCGATTTAAATCTCTCAGTTGTACCTGAGATAAGATAGTGACTTTATCGGATGCCATATCATTCTTTTTCAATATTTTGGCGCAGTTTAGAGTTTGTTCTAACTGTAAAATTTTTGATTCCAGCATCGTTTGAGCCTCTTTTGCTGAATGATACTCCGCATTTTCTTTCAAATCTCCAAAATCCCTTGCTTCTGAAATTTTTTTAGCAATTTCCGGTCGTTTAACTTGCTTCAATTCTTTGAGTTCATTTTTCAATTTGTCAAAACCTTCCTGTGATAAATATATATATTCTCGCATACTTTTCTCCTTCTTAATTTTGAGCAACTTTCTTTCGGATAAAACTCTCAACTCTTTCTACACTTAACATTCCTTTTAGTTTACTTATGGAATTTATAATGCGGGTCAAATGTGGAAGATTTTTTACTTCAATAATTAATTTACCGGTAACGAGTTTATCTTTAGCCTTAAGATCTACATGAATTATGTTGGTGTTCTGGGCTGATAATGCTTGGGTGATATCCCTTAGCAGATTACGTCGATCCTCTCCTAAAAGTGATAATTGAACTTTAAATTGTTCATCCACCTCCACCGTCCAGTTTACTTCAATTGTCCTATCTTTTACCTGAACCAGCCGCTGTATATTTGGGCAGTTTGTGCGATGAATAGTCACACCTTTTCCTTTTGTGACATAACCAATGATTTCATCCCCCGGTACCGGCTGACAACATTTACCGATGTGAACTACAATGTTATCAACCCCCTCCACCTGTACAATAGAATGTTTTTTCCCTCTCCTTAAAAATTTATCCAGTAATTTATTTTTTGGTTCTTTCAATTCCTCATTCGAAAGAACAGAAAACACTTTTTCGATAGAAACATCTCCTCGCCCGATTGCCGCTTTTAAATTTTGGGTATCTTCCAACTTTAATTTCGATCTCACTTCCTCCAATTTTTCATCATTGAGTTTGATATGATATCTTTTAAAATACTTGTTCAAAATCTCCTCACCCAGTTTAACACTATGGTTAAGCTGTATCTCCCGTAAATATTTCCTCACATGGTGTCTTGCTTTACTGGTTCTGACAAAAATTAACCAATCTTGATTGGGTCGTTGATTCTGACTTGTAATAATCTCGATCTGGTCACCACTGTTTAAGGTAGATTTCAACGGCACAATTTTACCATTAACTTTCGCACCAATACAATGCATTCCTACATTGGTATGAATAGCAAATGCAAAATCAACCAGTGTAGATCCTTTAGGTAACTTGATAACATCACCCTTTGGTGTAAAGACAAAAACCTCATCCTGATAAAGGTTAATTTTCAGACTATCAAGAAAATCCTTAGCATCTACTGTTTCGCCCTCATCATACTGTTCAAGCAGTTGTCTTACCCATACCAGTTTTTCATCAATATCATCCCTAGACTCAATATTTTTGCCCTCCTTATATCGCCAGTGTGCAGCAATTCCCATTTCAGCAATCCGATGCATATCCATTGTTCGAATCTGTACTTCAATCATTCTGCCTAACTTATCTACTACAGTGGTATGGAGTGATTGATATCCGTTAAATTTTGGCATGGCAATATAATCCTTAAATCTCTCATAAACCGGGATGAACAGGTTATGCATAATGCCTAGTACATAATAGCATTCAGCAACCTCATTAACAATAATTCTGATGGCAAAAAGATCATAAATTTCTTCCAGCGGTTTATTCCTGCTCCGCATTTTTCTATAAATGGAATATAAATATTTCGGCCGACCTTGAACTTCTGCCTGAATGTTATGGGATTTTAATTCTTGAATAATTGGTTCACTAATTTGTCGGATATATTCTGTCCGTTCTTCTTCTTTTTCATTTAATCTTTTGGCAAGATCGTTGAAAGATTTATTATCAATAAATTTAAATGCTAAATCTTCCAATTCACCTTTTAATTGTGCCATGCCAAAACGATGTGCTAAGGGGGCATAAACATCTCTGGTTTCAATTGCAATCCGTAATCTTTTACGAACAGCTACATGCTGCAATGTCCTCATATTATGCAACCTGTCAGCAAATTTAATGATAATTACCCGGATATCTCTTGCCATAGAAAGTAGCATTTTCCTGAATGTCTCCGCCTGGCGTAATTCTAAACTCATAGATTTTCTGCCGCTGATCTCACCTATCTTGGTAACACCATTAACAAGATTGGCTATATCTTTATTGAACATTTCCTTGATATCTTCCAGAGTGAAACCTGTGTCCTCGACTACATCATGCAATAACCCTGCACTGATGGTGGTACTGTCTAATCGGAATTTGGTTAGAATCTTTGCCACATTTAAACAATGATCAAAATAAGGTTCACCGGAATATCTATACTGGTTCCGATGTGCCCAGATTCCAAATTCAAATGCCTGAATTAGCAATTCTTTATTACATCCGGGATTATAATTACACACCTCTTCCATTAAGTCATGAAAAGGGGCTTGGTACTGCTTTAAAAGCTTTTCAAA
>Ga0209635_10000775_pt1 | contig 22923 bp, 20 predicted proteins | sample DeeMarSWOR230_32_FD_187463 | JGI IMG/M metagenome (GOLD analysis project Ga0209635, IMG submission 187463) | Marine sediment microbial communities from White Oak River estuary, North Carolina - WOR-2-30_32 (SPAdes) (version 2) | ecosystem: Environmental > Aquatic > Marine > Intertidal zone >...
CTTCCATCAGATTTAAAAAAAGCTTTATTAGAAAATAAAGAAGCATGGAATAATTTTAGAAATTTTGCAAATAGCTATAGAAATACATATATTGGTTGGGTTAAATCCGCAAAGACAGATGAAACAAGGAAAAAAAGAATTAGAGAGGTTGTTAAACGATCAATTACAAATAAAAAACCAGGAATTGAGTAGGGTTAATAAAAAAAGATAAAGGAGATTTGTTTTTAATATAATCCTAATATATATCGCAATATTGGGAATATATTTGAAAATCTCTCAATAATTTTCTCAAAGAATTCTATAAAGAGTGTTTTTGTATTTCTGAATCTAGGTATTTCAACCTCAAACTCAGCAAATCCGCTCTCTTCATTATATTTATCTTTTGCTTTTACTTTTATAATGTAAGTATCTTTCTCATCCCATGTATGATTAACTGTCACCTCTATTCCTGATTTATAGGGGCCAATCCATTCATCAACACTACCATCATCCCAATCAATATAATAATAGACCTCATCTCCTTCATTATCTTCTGTAACAATTCTATATGTATATTCCATTCCAGGTTTTCCTTTGTTTGGCCCATCAATTACAGGTGTATCAGGTGGACTATTTTCAATAACCACTTCATATGGATCTGACCAAACACTTTCAGCACCATATGTATCCAGTGCCTTTGCTCGAATATAATATATTCCAGGCTCGGTCCATTCATGACTTATTTCTACATTTTCACCAGAGGGATAGTAACCTGTCTCAGTGGATGTTCCATCTCCCCAGTCAATTATATATTTAACATCGTCATCATCAAGATCAGTTGTATAAACATACAAGGTTTCATCTTCTTCAAAAATAATTGGTTTGTTTGGTGGATGATTAGGTTCATCACTTGTAATAAAATCCCATACCTCTCCTTCAGTAGAAGCTCCATATTCATCCCAAGCTACGATTTTCCAGTAGTAATGTGTTTCATAATCCATTTGGCCAGGATCGTAGGTTGTACCAGTCTGGTTTTCAGAAACAAGCTCGTCAGGTGTTGTGTCATCAGGTTCAAAATAAACGTTATAGGTTAGGTTGTCACCATCGGGGTCACTGCATGTCCAGCTTAGATCATAGTTTATGTCCACATCTGTTTCTCCATCTTCTGGATCAGGGTCAATTGGTTCATTTGGTGGATTGTTCTCCCTTGTATAAAAATTCCAGGGATTAACTGTAGTATTATAAGTACCATGGTTATCCCATGCGACAATCTTCCAATAATATATACTATTAAAACTTAATACTCCAGGATCATAGGTGGTATCAGATTGATTACTGGATACTTTTGGTGGTGGAATGCTTTCTCCAAAGTAAACATCATACGATACTGTATCGCCAGGGTCTGGGTCACCTCCAGTCCATGAAAGGTCTGCATCGATATCAACATTAATCTCACCGTCTTCAGGATCAGGATTACTTGGTTCATTTGGTGGATTGTTAGGTCCTTCAGTTGTAAAATTCCATATAGAGCTTTCTGAAGTTTCATTGTTTTCATCCCATGCAACAATCTTCCAGTAGTATTTTGTGTTGAAATTCATTGTTCCAGGTTCATAGGATGTATCAGACTGATTTGTCACTGTCTTTGGTGGAGGGCTACTTAAACCAAAATAAATATCATATGTAACTGTATCTCCAGGATTTGGGTCTCCTCCTGTCCATGATAGATCAGCATCAGGATCCACGTACAATTGACCATCTGCTGGTGAGGGATTGCTTGGAGTGTATGGTGGAAGATTTGGAGCTGGAGTAAATGATGAAAATGCATATACTACGCCATCAAAACCAAATGTTACACATGCAATATTTGGTATTCCATCTCCACTAATGTCACCAAGCTTTATATGAATAACATCATCAGCGGTGCTATAGCTCCAGAAACTGCTACCATTGTTTCCATAAATCACGTATACATATTGATCATCTGATCCTGCTATAACATCAAGCTGATTATCAAAATCTACATCATCAACTGCTACAGTATTTACATCTCCTCCTGTTTCATAATTCCATAACTCGTTTCCATTTGTACCATTAAATACATGAACCTTTTTATCATCAGAGTTTCCTGCAGTTATAACATCAGGGACTCCATCATTATTTACGTCTCCATGAGCAAGAGCATAATCTGAACTAGGTAGAAATGGAGTAACTGTCCATATTGAATCATGTGTATCCCCATCTACCATAATAAGTCTACCAGATGTTGCCCCCATTTTTGGAACACCTATTGCAACATCTAAAATATCATCATTATTTACATCTAAAACCTCTACATGTCGAGCATAATCTGTGTTCTCAGTAAATTCCCATAATGTGTCACCATTAGAACCATTTATAACAACCATTTTATTTCCAGACCAACCTATTGCAGCAACCACATCAAGTGGTCCAGAACCATCCATCTGGGCAAGTTCAATTTCCTGAACCTCTCCACCAAAACCACTTGACCACAATTCATCTCCATCTGAGCCATCTATAGCATATACATTGTTATCATCGCTTCCAGCAATAACATCGCAGTATCCATCATCATTTAAATCAGCAGTTTTTAAACAGTTTCTATAGATTTGGCCATTAGGAGTTGTAAATTGCCACATAACACTACCATTATTACCATATAATGCAGTTACAGTTTCATCGTAACCTGCAACTACAACATCAATCTGCCCATTGTTATCAAAATCACCAGTTGTAACTGAATACAGATTATCTGTCCCGGTCCAATCCCATAGTTCGGTACCATCCTCACCATTTATTGCCCAAGCTGTGTCATCTACCGAACAAACAGCAATAACATCCATGTACTGATCACCATTTAAATCATCAATTGCAAGAGCATTACCATACTCACCGAAATCAAACTCCCATAAAAGGGGAGATTCAGCAGTTTTTAGAGCCCATATAGATTTTGAAGGGTCTGATCCACTAAACTCTGCTCCTCCACCAGCTAAGGTATCCATTACGCTATCGTCATCAAAATCTGCACAACCAACAGTTGCAATAGTTCCAGCAACAGAATAATACCATGATTTTGTACCATCACTTGCTTCAAGTATCTGAACCCTATCATAGGTTGCAGCAATTATGTTTAGGTTACCGTCACCAGTTACATCCCCAAAAGAAACATCCTTTGGGTAGCCGTTCAATTCTTCGGATATCCACATAGTGGTATTGCTATCACCATTAAAGGCATATATGTAATAGCTACCATAATCATTACCAACTATTAAATCAAGATCATCATCTTCATCTATATCATAAGAAAATAGGTACATATCATAATTTGTCGGGCTTCCTACTGGACCTGTATTATATTGCCATTCAAGATTGCCGTTACTACCGTTTCGAACAGATACATATCCAGTACGATTACCAAAAATTGCTTCCAAATCGCCATCATTGTCAATATCTTCAATTAACACTCCCCCTTCTACAATAGGATCATCAACTGTCAAGCTCCATATAACACTACCATCATTTCCATCTAAAACTCCAAGATAGTTATCATACCCTGAAAGATATGCATGACCATAGGCAACATCATCTATACCATCTCCATTTACATCACCTGTATCAACAGCGTGCAAAAAGATGCTACCTATTTCAGAACTCCATAACTCTTCACCATTTGAACCGTTTATAGCATAAACGTAATCATCCCAACATGCTAAAGCAACATCTGGATATTCATCTCCATCAAAATCACCTACAGCAACATCTCCACAAGTATCACCTGAAGAACCAGGGGTAAATGTCCAAATAGAGCTTCCATCTGAGCCATCTATAGCATGAACCTTTCCATCAGGAGTACTTGACCCTTTACTTGCCCCTGCAACAGCATCCATGACTCCATCATTGTTTATATCGCCAATAGTCATGGATCTTACTCCATCATCAAGAGAATAGCTCCAAAGCATGTCTCCGTCAGACCCATCTATGCCATAAACTTTAGATGGATCATCATATCCGTCCATGTCGTACTCTGCAGCAATAACATCCAGAACTCCATCTCCATTAAGCTGGGCGGTTTCAACGTGTTTTATATATAAATATGAATCATAGATCCAAATAGGCTCACCACCCAAACCACGTGATGTTTCATTCAGAGGTATTTTTTCTTCATTTTTAACAGAGGAAACAATACCCACAGCTAAAATAAGCATAATTGTTATACTAAAAACCTCAAGCCCTTTTATTTTTAAGATAAATTTTTTTCTCATAATTTTTACCCCCTATTTATATTATACCAATCTATGGTAAAGTATATAAATTTTTATTCATAAATATTATATTACAAAATATAATATGAATTTTAAAAATTTATTACAATAAGAAAATAAAAATCATCTTATAGTAATTTTTTAATATTTTCAAAATATTTTACCTTGAACTCTTATTTTGTTCAATAATTGAATATTTAAACGAAATCTTTAAAAATAAATTTTTTCTAAAGCATCTTAATGAAAGATTCTCTAAAAACTAAGAGAAACAATAAAATTTTATCAACAGATTTAATTCAAAATGGTAATATCAAAGAAAGCATGCCTGTGAGTAATTTATTAATAAAAGCAATAAATCGTTACCAGTTTGATGTTGTAGGATGGACTGAGTATTGTATCGATAATAAAAATCTGAAGCAAAAAGCACTTCCAATATATCGACAAAAACCTCTTGAAGATTTACGCATTAAAGATAGGATTCTTTCACCCTTAAGTACTCCTTCGATTAAAGATGTATATGAATCTAAAAGTCATTATATAAGATATCTAGATGAAGAGTATGCTAGAGATCAGGCTTTTTATGAAGCAATTCTAAAAAATCCTAGTAAATATAAAGCAGGTTTTGAAGATGATTTATTAAATGAAGAAATCGATAAATCTGCTAAAAAATATCTCAAATCGATTAAAAAAAGAAAGATTGACGAAGAGGCTTTAATCAATAAAATTCATCCCAATGATTGGCTTAACATAAAAAATTCGAAATATCCTAAGGTAATGCTAGGCCTTATTTTAGGTGCTTCAAAAGAGGCAATTATAAACAATTTTGGCTTATATTTCATTAACCAACTCAAAGCTCAATTTGCAGGTAGTAGAACAGCTTATCTATCATCATCAGGTCCCACATCTTGGCATGAAATTGAAAGGGTTAAGGCTGAGCTGACATACTTTAAAAAAGAGGTTATAAACCCTATAGTAAAAAAGTTAAAATAAAAAAAGAAATAATGAGTAAATTTTTAATTATTTTCTTCTTCTTAATATAATAATTACTACCGCTAATGCTGAGATTAATGCTACTGCTTCAAATCCAGGTGTACCTCCGCCATTTGTATCGCTACCTCCTCCATCTCCATTAACGTCACCGTCTCCATTGCCGTCTTCATCTCCGTTACCGTCTCCATCTTCATCCCAAAATGGAGAACTTGTGTTAGGTATCCAATCTTGCCATAATTCTTGATTTTCTGCACCAAGTTCTTCGTATTCCCAAGCCCAACCATAGAACTCAGAACCAATAACATCGGTACCAACTAGATCAAATGTACAAGTTACTGTATTACCAGAAATTGTAATATTAGGATTCCAATCGACTTGGAAGCCATCATCTTCTGTATTCATTGCCATACCAAAGCTTTGCCCGCCCATAACATACATCTGATAAGTTGCATCAGAAGTATTCACCCAGGCCATATATTCTACATTTCCTGAGGATTGTATTTCCCCAGAAACTTTCATTGAAAGGGTAAATTTATCTTCGCTTGTTGTATAAGTCAATTCTGTTATATCAATATATGATTTAGGATCAGTACTTGGTTGCCAAGACCATGTAGAACCTGTCATTTTCCAATGATACACATCGCCGGATTCATCAGTCAGAGTTTCTGCTGATACTGATACACTTGAAATAATAAGTACAAGTACTCCTATCAGTACCATGATAATTTTCAATAATTTCATAATTATTCTCCTCCAGTATCCCCGAAAGTAAAAACATTATTAAATATATCGAAAAAAAATAGTAATAAATATTGTAATTACTAAGATTTTTAAAAATTGAAGATTCTTTTAACAGTATATTTAATAATTTTTGATACTTCATTATACTTTATTTCACCTGTAATAAATAAATTCAAAATTTCATTACCTATAAAAAATTCTGAGCCGAACCAGAATGATACATTTGGTAAATGTTGAAATAAAAATTCATAGCACTTACCCCATTTTTGTATATCAAAGAAATGTCTATTAATATCTTCATTGTAATGAAATGATAAATCATAATCTTTATTTTTAAAAAATTTTTGAATACAAGTAGATGCAATCTTACTACTTAAAATAGCATAATATATCCCCTCACCTGTAAATGGATCTGCAAGACCAGCAGCATCACCAACTAGTAAAATATTATTCCTTGCAATTGGTTTATTGAAATCACGAATTGGAATTATTGCATAACTTGGTTTTATCTTTTTGTCAAGTTCCCAGAAAACCCTAAATTCATTCCACATTTTTTTTAATTTTTTAGGAGAATTTAAAGATGTGAAAAGTCCAGCTGTAATTTTACCTGATTTTGGGAAGATATAACCTACAATCCCTGGATAACCTTTGATTATCTGACAAACAGCATACTCATTTGAGTATTTTTCATATCTTGGCCCAGCAGGGCCTTCCCAAGTTGATGATACTGCAAAACTTTCAAAAGGTAACAGATCAACAAGACTGTTCAAACGTTTGTTACTTCCCCAAGCACCCACAAGTATATCATAATTTACTTTATACTCCTTTTTTTTATAGGTGTAAAAAACGGTGTTGTCTTCTTTATTTATTTTTTTAATCTTTATATTATCCCTAAGGTGAACTGTTTTATTATCAAATGCCATTTTTAAAAGGAAATTATCAAGCTTAGATCGGTAAGTCATATAAATTAATTCTTCTTTTACCTCTCTAAACGTTAATTTTTTATTCCTAACATAAAGTCCTTTTTTTACCTTTTTTTCAACAATCTTTTCAATATCCTTATTTTCTGAAAATAGTATATCATATGTTTTTTTTGCAAGTCCTCCAGCACAGATTTTATATCTTGGGAAAGCATCTTTTTCAAGGATTAAAACAGATTTACCTTTGCTTCCTAATTTATAAGCTAAAAAACTTCCAGCTGGCCCTGCTCCAATTATTACTACATTATACTTGTTCATACAAAAAATTTATTTTTTAAAAATGTTAAACTTTTCAAGAGCTTTAACAGCACTTTTTCTAACAAAATTATTATCATCTGCTAGGGTTTCCATAAGAGGAACAATTGCATCACTGTTACCAATTTTTCCAAGTGCGATTGCTGCATCACTTCTTACCTCCCAGTAAGGGTCTTTTAATGCCTTTATCAAAGGTTTTACGACTTGGATACCACCTATCTTGTCAAGAGCATACACAGCAGATACTCTTACAATTTCTTCTATATCATTAAGCCTATCAATCAGATCATCAAAAGCTTCAATAGTATTTGTTTTTCCTAACACAATTGCAGCAAGAGATCTAACATTTTTATCTTTATCATTCAAGGCCTTAATCAATGTATCAGCAGATTCTGTTGGTGCAATGAGGTTCAATGAGGATATTGCCTCCTTACGAACAATGGGATTTTCATCATCCAGTGCCTTTATAAGAGCATCAATTGCTGATTTATCTGCGATCTTACCAAGGGCTTTAGCTGCATTTATTCGAACTTCTAGGCTTTTATCATTTAACTTTTTGATTATAGAATCAACAGCTCTTTTGTCCCCAATTTCTCCTAAAAAATAAACTGAATGCCATCGGATTTCATTTCTTTTATCATTGAGTGTCATTATTAATGAATCAACAATTCTAGGGTCTTTCTTATTTTTCAAAACATTTGCTACTGAAATCCAAACATTCTCATTTTTATCATTAAGTTTTTCAATTAATGCATCTATAACCTTTTTACTTTTATATTTCTTTAAATTGAAAACTGCGTTTGCTCTAATCCTCCAATTAGGGTTATTGAGCTCTTTAAGCAAAATATCCATTTTACTTTTCTTTAAACTGCTGTTTTCACCCATAAAATGCTCTCCATCTACATTAAAATAACAAATGAAAAGTAAGATTAATAAACTTTTGATTAAAACACAAAATCTTATGGAGATAGATGAATATTTATACTATTATTTACATTCTATTTTTCTAAATAAGTGGGATGAGATGTCGGTAGGGAAAGCAGGTATTTTACAATATAATAATTCAATATTATATGAAAATTTATTTTTAATGAAATTTACATTTTAGTAATAAGGGTGTAGATAAATGTCAGGTAACTGTCTGCTAGTTATATCAAAAAACGAGGGTATCAATCCAATTTCAATTGCAGAGCAGGCACTTGAATCTGGAATAGTTAAAAAGGTAATTATCTCTGATGGCTCAAACGAAGGAACATTTAAACGTCTCAAAGAAAACGAAACAAAAAAAATACAAGTAATCAGTGAAAAAAAATATACAAAAACAAATGAGACTGGCAAGGGTGTTGGAATGATAAACGGTGGCCTTGCCGCAATAAGACAAAATTTCGATAAAATCGGTTTTATTGATGGAGATATTTACAATCCAAATATAGCTAAATGGTGTGAATTCCTATTTGAACCTCTTGGCAGAAAAATTGATGTTGTAAAAACTGCCTTTTCAAGAAATCCAACTGACGGGCAAATTACAAGACATGTAACTAAACCATTAATTGCTATGTTTTTTCCTAATGCTTGGGAAATTGATCAACCTCTAGGTGGAGAACTTGCATTAAAAAAACAAGTTCTAAAAGACCTTTTTACAAAGGGGATAGTTCCTCCCTTTGGATGGGGAATTGATTCATTTATTACTATGAAATCATTGATATATGGTTATTCAGTAGGTGAGGTTTATTTAGGTAAGAAAATGCATTGTAAAAAAACATTAACTAACCTACAGAAAATGTTTATTGAGTGTTTCCAGGAATCTGTTCGTTTAATAAGATACTTCTATGAGCTTCCTTTAAGAAAAAAGATTAAACCAATAGTAATGATTTCCTCACCATTTAAAAAAAATTATTATTTTGAAGAAACCTATATGGATATTAAAAAAGAAGTAGAGAGAAGCCTTGACTCATTTAAACTAATGAAACAGCTGGATCTTCCCCATGATGATATGTTCTATGAAATAATAGAGGCACATGATTTTGATACTTTTTTTGAAAAGACACGTTGGATTAATAGTAACATCTGGGTAGAGCTTTTATATTGGTTTTTGAAAAAATATTCACCACTATATATTGATCAATATTACTTCCGTTGGAAAATAAGAGCTTTGGCATTTTGTTTGCATGAGATAAATACATTTGAACAGGCAGAGATATGTACTAAATTTCAGGCAAGAACTGCCACTAATTTTATGTATAGGATTGGAGAAAGACCACCTATTGATGATAGTTCTAAAAAAATGTATTTCTATAGGTTTGTATAATTATTTTGTAAGCTTCATTATAGCCTCAGCAATATCTCCTTTTGTCTCCTTTAGTGCCTTTTTTGCTTCTTCCTCACTTTTACCAGTTTGTTCAACAACCAATTCTATATCCTCTTTTGGGATTTCCTCTTCTTTTGTAACAATTCTAGGTTTACCTGTTATTTGATATGTTTTTTGACCTTGGGCATCCATCATTGTTACATCTGCATCGTCAAAAATATATTCCTTTGTGTCAGTCTGAATAATTACTTTTTTCACATTTTCAATTTCTTTAACTTGGATACCAAGTCTTCTCATCATTTGATTCATTTGCCTTGGGTTCATCCGACCAGGCATCATACCTATATCCTCCAAATGTTTTTCTATTTCGAAGTATATATAAGATAACTTGTTGTTTAACGTTTTGGTATGATATCTGGTAAAGAAATTAAAGTTCTTGATAAAAATGCAGAATTTTATGGTGTTCCTACAATTAAACTTATGGAAAATGCAGGTAAAGGTGTAGCAAACTTTGTTATTAAAGACCTGAAACCTAAATGTAGAGATATAATTGTTTTTTGTGGAATAGGAAACAATGGTGGAGACGGATTTGTTGCAGCAAGATATCTTTCAGATATTTACAATGTTACAGTCTTTTTAACAGGTAAAGAAGAAGATATAAAATCTTCTATTGCAAAAACTAATTTTAAAAAATTGAGAAAAAAAAATTTAGAAATATTTGATATAAAATCATTGCAGCCTATTGATAAACTTCTTTTAAAAAATGGTATAATTATCGATTCAATGTTGGGAATAGGTTTATCTGGGGAATTAAGAGAACCCTTTTATACAATCGTTAAAAAGATCAAATCTATTAAAGAAAAAACTATAATTTCAGTCGATGTTCCAACAGGTATTGGTTCAAAAAATTCTATAAAACCTGACTTCACAATTACATTTCATGACATAAAAAAAGGGATGAACAAAGAAAACAGCGGCACAATAAAAATAGTTGATATAGGGATTCCAAAAAAAGCAATTGAATATGTAGGATCTGGAGAACTTACCACCTATTATCCTAAGCCAAAAATTGAGTCTCACAAGGGTGAAAATGGAGTAGTTCTAGTAATTGGTGGAGGTCCATATATTGGTGCACCAGCGATGTCAGGTCTCTCTGCACTACGCACAGGATCTGATCTGGCATTAATTACAACCCCAAAAAGAGCAGCAAGAGCAATAACCTCATTTTCACCTCAATTAATTAAACCATTAAGACTTGCAAAAAAAACCTCTAAATTATCCCCAAACCTAATTGTAAAAGAACTAAATAAAGAAGATATACTTGTTTCTGAGGATATAGAAATTATTAGCAAATTTATATCAAAGGCAGATAGTGTTGTTATCGGTCCAGGTTTAGGATTAGAAAAGGCAACAAAAAATGCAATTGAAAAAGTAATACAAAAATGTGTTAAATTAAAAAAATCAATGGTAATAGATGCAGATGCAATACAAGTTATTGGTAAAAGACCTGATATAATAAAGGGATCTTTTACCGTTATTACACCACATGCTGGAGAATTCAAAGAACTAACTGGAGAAAAATTAAACGATAACCTTGAAAATAGAAAACAAATAGTTAAAAAGTGGGCAAAAAAATTACAATTAACAATACTACTTAAAGGTTCTACTGATATAATTAGCAATGGTACCAGTATTAAACTAAATGATATTCATAATCAGGCAATGACTGTTGGGGGTACGGGGGACGTGCTTGCTGGAATTATTGGTTCTTTACTATCAAAAAAAGTTGAACCATATAATGCTGCAAGAATTGGGGTTTTTATTAATGGAACTGCTGGAAATTTCGCTTTCAAAAAACGTTCCTATGGACTGATTGCTACAGATATTATTGAAGAAATTCCAAATGTTTTAAAGAAATATTTGTAAAAACTTATGGTGCAATATAATGGACTTGTCAGATATACAGCCAATACAAAATGAACCTGCCCTTTTTATAAAAAATAAAAAAATCCTCGTTGTTGCAGACCTTCACATAGGAATAGAAAGTCAGCTAAGAGAGCAAGGTCTTAGCATTTTTTCTAAAACAAAAGATATGGTTGATAATCTCCTAAAGATTTGTAAAAAATACAAACCACGTGAGATAATACTTCTTGGAGATGTAAAGCATAATATTCCATCTTCCACAATTCAGGAAAGAAGGGATGTAAAAAATTTTCTTTTAACAATAAAAGAGTTTGGAACTGTTCATATAATTCCTGGAAATCATGATGGAAACATAGGTAAAATTTCTCCTCAAGAAGTAATAATCCATCCATCAGATGGTTTTTTAATTGAAAATATTGGTTTTATTCATGGTCATAGATGGCCAAGCAAGGAAATCATGAATTGTGATCAGCTAATAATTTCACATACTCATCCAACAATATTGTTCACTGATAGACTAGGATATAAGGCATTTGAACCATGCTGGATTAAAAGCAACTTTATTAAAGATAAATTAATAGATAAATACCCGAACTCAGTTTGCACCTCTCTATTGGTTGTTCCTGCCTTTAACATACTATGTGGAGGTATTGCGGTAAATCAAGAGGGTGTTACCGGTCCCATTGGTAAAATAATGGACATACAAAATGCGCAAATTTATTTAATTGATGGTACATCATTAGGTAAAGTCAAAGCAATAAAATAGTCAAGTTAAACTTAAATAACACATTTTTAATATCGGCATTAAATTAATCTCATAATGTGATTTGCTATGGAGATAAATCTTTCATCTACAGTTAGACAGCTGATTTCAGCATTTTTACTATTCATTCTACCATTAATAGCTATTCTATTAGGAGTTATTTTTGAAATATTCATTGCATGGTATTATATTCTTATAATCTGCTGGTTTGGGTTAGGTTTAATATTTTTTGCTGCCATCCAATAAAATATACTCTACTAATTGATTTAATTTTTTTAGTGACAATTTTAATAATTGTAATTTTTATATTTAAACGATTTTGGTGTTATATATAATAAAAATAGAATTTTTTTTAAATCAATAATAGATATTTATGTACTATTGATAATAATTATTATATAGTCAATAATGGATGTTAAAATATCTTGGAGGAAAAAGTAATGCCTCATATTTTATTTAAAAAAGGATTGGTAATTGGAATTTGTATAATAATTGTTATTTTAGGTTTTCCACTATCAACTATTGGTAATACATTAAATAAATTAAAAACAAATAAAGAATTAATTGATAATCGTTTTTACATAAATATAGATAAAAACTATGGGAGAAAATATTCAGAGGATATGGAATTCTTATCTTCTTCATGGAAAAATAATCTTTATGGAGTCTCATTTGCTAACGCTGATACTGGAACTGTAGTTGGTGATTATGGAATAATTTTACACACAAAAGATGGAGGTAAAACATGGGTTCGGCAAAATGTAATTAATACAATTCAAACCTTTACTATAAGTTCAAGACTATGGGATGTATCTTTTTTCAATGAGGATATTGGTATGGCAATAGGTTGGGATGGAACAATTATTTATACAATAAACGGTGGAGAAAAATGGAATGTTGCTAGCACTGGAAAGAATATAGCATTTTACAGTGCACAAATGCTTTCTTCTACTATAGGATTTTCAGCGGGAGTAAATACCATTTTTCAACCCATAATTTTTATAACAAATAATTGTTGGCAAACTTATGATGTTATCATCTTTTATCCAGAACATGGTAGTTCAAATTATGAAGCAGATCTGACTGATATTTATTTTATTGATACTCTAAGGGGATTTACAACTGCTAGAATTTTCAATGGGGAGGGAGCAATCTGCCGTTCAAATGATAGCGGCTATACCTGGGATACTATATACTGGTCTAACTATTGTTTAAATGAGATTACCTTTCCCTCGGAAAACATTGGATATGTAGTTGGTGATTTCGGTCAAATAATTAAAACTATAGATTCAGGAGTAAGTTGGACCAAATTAAATAGTGGCACAAAAAAAGACCTATATAGTGTCTCATTTCCAACAGAAGAAATTGGTAATGCAGTTGGTAAAAATGGAGTTATTCTTCGAACAGAAGATGGTGGTTCATACTGGTTTACACAGAATAGCGGAACCACAGAGAACTTAAACAAGGTTCAATTCCTTGATTCTGAGAGAGGATTTGCAGTTGGAGATAAAGGGAAAATATTACATACTGAAGATGGTGGAGATTCATGGAAGATTATAACTAAAAATTTGAATAAACAAATTGATTTTCAACAATACAATAAGTTTTTACATTTCTACTTTAATAAGTTATTACTTAATTGGAATCTATTTTCATTATAATATATTTGAAAAACGGTATATATAGTCATTAATGATGTCGAAAAAACGATGGTTTTTTTAAGAAATCATTTTATTATTCTTGGGATAAATTATGAAAATAATTGGTCTTATTGGAGGAACAACTTGGGTTTCGACATTAGAATATTATCGAATTATAAATGAAACTATAAAAGAAAAACTTGGAGGTGTACACTCTGCTCATTGTATTCTATACTCTGTTGATTTTGATGAGTTTATATTAAAAAATGAGGGAAAATGGAAGGATATTACTGGTTCATTTATTGATATTGCAAAAAAATTGGAAAAAGTTGGTGCCGATTTTATAATTATATGTGCAAACACTATGCATAAAATAGCTGATGAAATTCAAAATAGTGTAAATATACCTTTACTTAATATCGTAGATGTTACTGCCGAAAAAATTGTTGAAAGAGGACTTAAAAAAGTTGGTTTGTTAGGTACTAAATACACAATGGAAGATGATTTTTATAAACAAAGATTAAAACAAAGATTTAATATCGAAGCAATTGTACCTGAATCTGAAGAGCGAGAAATAATCAATAAAATAATATTTGATGAGTTGACTTATGATATAATAAGGCAATCTTCTAGACAAAAATATGTTAAAATAATCAATAAATTGGTTTTAAATGGGGCAGAAGGAATTATCCTTGGTTGTACTGAGATACCTTTGTTAATTAAGAAAAATGATGTCAATATACCAATTTTTGATACAACAAGTATTCATGCAAAAGCAGCTGTAGAATATGCATTAAAATAAGAGACATAATTAAATATACTAAATTTTTTTTAACTCAAAATCAAAATGTTAAAGTTCCCTCCTCTTCAAATTTTATTCTTTACTTCTTCTGCATTATAAAAAATTCATATCCAATATAATCAGAATTTTTTTTATAGAGTTCAATTTCTTTTTCTGCATTTATAAATATTTTTAAAGCAACTTTATTATTATGATATTTCTCTTTCAATTTGATTATTCTTTCTTGCATGGGAGAATAAAAATTATCAATCCAGGATAATTTTGGTAAGGTAAAATGAGATATTAGATGATACTTCTCTTTTTCTATTAGAGCGATATTACTCTTTATATCTTTTACATCAGGATAATCCTCCCAAAATTTAAATACTTCTTCTGGAGGGTTAGATTTAAACAATACTCCTTCGGTTACTGCTAAATATCCTTTATTTTTTAGAAGTTGATAACATTTTTTTAAACCATTTTGAAATCCCATTTGATATAGTGCTCCTTCTGACCAAATAATATCGAATTTATTATTTTTAAAATCCATTTCAAGCATTGATTGATTTTTTATAGTAATCATATGTTCTAATCCCTGTTCAATTGCATTTTGCATTAGAATATCTAGAAAAGGTTGATAGTTATCTAATGCAATGATTTTTCCTTTGGAAATTCTTGCTAACTCAAGAGTCTGCATACCAGGCCCGCAACCGATATCAAGTATAAGTGGCTCAGAGGGTAAATCATTTAGATAAGAAAATGCTTTGCGAGTAGACCTATTATCACCTGGTCCACCACGGGGAAGACCAGTGAATAATTCATAGAAATATTCTATGCCTTGCATGATTATATCACGTTCATCTATTAAAAACAAGATATAAAATAGACGAACAGTTCATAAATCTAATCCTTTTTTACTTACAAAAGAAAAATATTTTTAATATTAAAAACGTGTTAAAATCCTCCCTTACACTTCTTTTCATAGGAAGTGTAAAAAATAAAAAATTGGGTACACTATATTTTTTAAAAAAATCATTTTTTTTTAAAGTTTCTTTTTTTTCTCGAATCTATAAAAGCAGTATGGACTGTTATGAGCTTTACCTGTAAATGCAGTTGATGTACTCATACATCCACCCATACATTTATCACCGTATTTACAGTCTTTACATAACAGACCAAGGTCCTCTTTTTTGAAATTTCTATTGTATGAAAAAGAGTTTTTATCATTCCAGAAATCAATTATGCTTGTTTCTCTTATGTTTCCTTCAATGTATTCATCAGGTGTGGAAAGACATCCTTTTATACCTCCGTCACTTTGAATGCCAATAATTGATATTCCTGCCTGGCATCCCCTCCACTCAGGATATATTGCAATATTTGGTATATTTTTTGAAAAATAACCAAAACAGTGCGCTCCAATAACAGGCATCTGTCTTGATGAATATTTTTGTTTTAAATTTGCTATAAACAAACCAAGTGAATAGAAATCCTCTTCAGATAATACAAGTTTTTTTGGAAATCTACCAATTGGTGATGCAGTTTGAATCTGCCATGCAATTAATCTATTAAAAAGTAAATCTTTTATCTCTGGTAGTTCCTGAAAATTTAGCTTACTAACAGTTGTGATCGCTGATGTGGGAAGGTCTGCCTCTCTTGACTTTTTTAGATAGTTCATTACTTGATCAAAGGAACCTTTCCTTCCTCTAATCTTGTCATGTGTTTCTGCATTTGCCCCATCTAAACTAGTTGATATTGCATGAGGATCTAATTTTTTAAATTTGGAGATGATTTCATCGTTTATATTGAATCCATTTGATATTATTGAAAGTTTCATACCAAGGTCTTTTATCTCTTTAGCAATTTCATACCAGTCCTTTCGAATTAATGGTTCTCCTCCCATTAAACATACTTCATGGGTTCCAATTTCAGCAAGGTCCTTACATAGCTTTAGTGCTTCTTTTGTTGAAAGTTCATTTGGTCTTGCTTTCCCAGCAGAGGAACCACAATGTAGACAATTAAGATTGCATGCTAAAGTAACTTCCCAAACTGCACAACCTGGAGATTTGAACCACGACCTTCCATTATCAATAATCATTGAATTTACATTCCATTTAAACTATTTAAAGTATAGGTAATAAAAAATCAATTTTTTTTTTATTTATTTATCTTAATTGGTTAATTTATTAGCTTAATTTTTATTTTTTCAAGACTTCTTCTATTCTATGAAAACAATAAGGATCACCATGTAGGTTTCCGGTCAACATAAACGAGGTCATCAAACATCCGCCCTTACAAGTTTTATTATATTCACAACTTCTACAAAAACCTGTAAGATCCTCTTTTTTGAAATGTCTATTATAGGAAAAAGAATTGGGGTCATTCCAGATATCAATTATACTTCTATTTCTAATGTTATCTTCTATAAAATTGTTTGTTAATGCAGAACAACCCTTGATTCCACCATTACTTTCAACCCCAATAAGTGAAATTCCTGCCTGACATCCTAACCATTCCTCAAAATCAGTTAGATTTGGTAAATATCTTGAATGATAACCAATATCATGAGCTCCTTTTATGAAATTCTCACCGTTTGGATGCTTTTTTTGAGTTTCATATATAAATTCCCCGATTGAATAAAACTCTTTTTCATCAATCAAATAGTCCTTTGAAAAACGGCCAGCCACATTTGTTATCATAATGCCCCATTGAAGAATATCTTTGTCGTAAAGGAGATCTCGCAGAAGCGGTAGTTCTTTTATATTTAATTTATGGACAGATGTTAAAACAATAACAGGGATTTTTAGTTTTATACATCTATCAATAAAACTAAATGCCCTATCAAAAGAGCCTTTAACACCCCGAATTTTGTCATGAGTCTTTTTAGTGCCACCGTCGATGCTAACTCCAATAAAAACCGGAGATAATTCTTTCAATTTTTTAAAAATTTTTTCATTATTTACATAACCATTAGAAATAAACGCAAGTTCGACTCCTATATCTTTTATTTTTTTTGCAATAATGTCCCAATCATTTCTTAGAAAGGGTTCTCCACCCATAAGAATTACTCTTTTACATTTAATTTTTTTAAGGTCCTCACAAAATGATAAAGCTTCCTGAGTAGAAAGTTCATCTGGCAGTGGTTTTCCTGCAGAAAATTCACAATGCATGCATTTAAGATTGCATTTAAGGGTGATTTCCCATGTGGCACACTCTAGATTGTATCTCATAAATATGCAATAAGATTTTAGGTAAGGTATTTAAGTTTTGTTTTTAAGATAGCTAAAAAATAACAAACTCAATAACCCAAATTGATTTTAAAATAATTTAATTTGAATTAGAAATCATTTGAACTTATTGTACCATATTTGCTACCAATTTTATATACATCTATAGGGCTTACTGTCCCATAATCTGTTCCATTTTTGTAAATATCAGCAGTAGGTGTATAACTTGATATCTTATGAGGGGTTTTTATAACAGTATCTATGTCATTTTTATCTAGTCCAAGAGATCTCCCAATTCTATAAATTTTCTTTTCTAGCATCTATTCACCAAATAGTACTAACTATTTATCAACTTTTATATAGCATATGTTGTATATAAATTAAACTAATGGTTTTATCATATTCTAATAGTTTTAAATATACTTAATTAAAATAAATTCTTTTCAGTTCTGTATAAACAATGAGGATCATTATGTGCTTTTCCACTTATAGCAATTGATCTGCCCATGCATCCACCCATACATTTCTTACCATATTTACAATCGATGCATAAGGGTCCTAATTCACTTTTTTTAAAACTTCTATTGTAAGCAAAAGAATTAGGATCGTTCCATATATCAACAATACTTCTTTCAGTGGCAAACCCCTCAATATAATTATCTGGTAGTATTTCACAACCCTTTACAGCTCCATCGCTTCTGATTCCCAAAACGGCTCGACCTGCATAGCAACCTTTCCAGTCAGGGTAAAAACTAAGATTTGGGATATGCTTGGAAAAAAATCCAAGTGTATGACTTCCAACAACTTTATCTTTTGAATACTTCCTTTGTAAAGAAGCTATAAAAATTGCTAAAGAATAATTTTCTTCTTCTGAAAGTATGTATTTTTTTGGAAATCTTCCAATTGGAACTGCCTCTTGTATTTGCCAATCTATTCCTTCTTTTTCTAAAATTAAATCTGGTAGATTTTTAATATCTTTAAAATTTATTTTATGAACAGTAGTTATAGCATTTGTTAAAAGTCCTGCTTTTTTAGATGCTCTCATAAATTTCAATGCTTTATTAAAGGATCCCTTAACACCTCTTATATGATCATGGATTTTTTCTGTTCCATCAAATCCAACTGTTACACAGTCAGTTTCTAGTTTTACTAGCTTAGGAATTATTTTATCAGGGTTAAAAAAGCCATTTGTAACTGTTGAAAGAGCCATTCCTCTATCTTTTATATCTTTTGATATAATATCCCAGTCTTTTCTTAAGAAAAGTTCTCCTCCCATAAGACCAATTCCCTTAAAGCCAATTTCAGAAAGTTCCTTACATACTTTAAGAGATTCCTTTGTTGTAAGCTCTTTTAACCTTTTAGCTCCTGCTGAAGAACCACAATGTAGACATTTAAGATTACATTTAAGGGTTATTTCCCAAACAACCTGACTTGGTTTGTATTCCTCCATGTGGTTCACAAGACTTAGTAAAATTTTTTGTTATATATCACTTTCGTTTCATTATAATTAAGCATGGCTTTTTAAACAAAAAAATATTTCAAATTCTGGAAGGTTATAAAAAAATCTGAGGAGATTTAATGGTTTCAAAAAACAATCCAATCTTAATCTATAAGATAATCAAGCACTATCTATCTGATATAAACAGATTTCAAACATATGATTTTGAGAAAATAAAAAATTTTAGAAACAAACTTTTTAGAAAGCTTCTAAAGTATGCATTTACTGTTCCACTTTATAAAAAGAAATATTCGGATGCAGGTATTTCAATTGAAAAAATAAAAAGTTTGGAAGATATAGAAAAATTACCAATTATCACTAGAGAAGATTTAATGAATAATTACCCTTCAGGGGTAATTCCATATAAAAAAGAAAAAAAATCAATACTTATGAATACCTCTGGCAGTAGCAGAAATCCTTTGTCATATTATACAGATCAATTAACACTTATGAAAACATTGATTATATATATTAGAGAGCTTAGAGAATATGACTTTCAGTGGAAGAAATCAAAGATGTCAGTGATTGCAAATTTTTATTCAGGAACTGGTCCAACTCATTATTTTAAAACTGGGGCATTTACAACATTAAAGCCGTTTTTTTCATTTGAAAATTTTCAGTTGTTAAATGCTGACGATGACCTAAAAGAGATGATTGATTTGCTTGATAAATTCCAACCTGAGTTTTTAGCAGGATTTCCTGGCCCATTAAGGCACATGGCATTGTTGAAAAATCAGGGTTATGGAAAAAATGTAAATCCAAAATGTATTATTTCCTCAGGAGGAATTATTGATAAATATGATAAAATAGAAATTGAACAAGCATTTGGTGTTAAGGTATTTGATCTTTTTGGGTCTACTGAGGCCGGGCCGATTTCATTTGAATGTAACTTGGGAAATTTTCATATAAATTCAGATTTCTTGTATTTAGAAACTATTAACAAGAATGGTAAAGAAGTAAAAAAGGGTAAATCTGGGATTCTCTCACTTACCCGTTTATATGGAAGAGGTACACCAATTATTAGATATACAGGTATGGAGGATTTTATAACTTTAAAAAAAGGTTTTTGTAAATGTGGTCTTCCTACCGAACTTATTGAGAAAGTTCATGGAAGAATAAAAGAAAGTGTTGTCCTACCAAGTGGTAAAATAATTTTTGCCAATGACTTAAAGATGTTACCTGGAAAGGTTATGTACAAATTAAAAACAGACAAGATACATATGATTCAAACTGTTCAGGAATCACTGAAAAAAATAGAAGTTCTTGTAATAATTAATAATGAGAAAAGAAAGATTGGGGTTTCTATAAAAGAACTGCTAGATGAACTAAAGGATAGTTATGAAAAACTATTTGAGGGTGAAATTCAAGTAAAAGTAAAGGAAGTAAAGGAACTAAGGTCTGAGAAGGCAAATCCTGAATCAAAACCAGGTGTTCTTTCAGAAATTGATGTTTATAAATATATTTAACACTTAAAACATGTTATAATAAAAGTAAAAAAGTATATGGTAATTGGATGAAGTTAAATCTTGGTTGTGGTGGAGATTATAAAAAAGGATACCTAAATATTGATGCTTTTGACTCCACTGTTGCAGATAAAATAATGCTTGCTTATAACCTAAAATTTAAAGATAATTCCTTTGATAAAATATATTTGTCTCAATTAATTGAACATCTTGGTATTGTTGGAGGTATACATTGTTTAAGTGAATGTTTCAGGGTTCTTAAACCTGGAAAAAAGATATTGATTGAAACACCTGACATTAGAAAGTCTTTTGAAAAATATTTAAATGGTGATCGAGAAATAAGAAAAAATATTTTACCCTGGATCTATGGAGTTGATATTCTAGGAATGGCACATAGATTTTGCTTTCCTGATGATTTAATTGAAGAAATATTACTAAATATTGGTTTCACAGATATTTATAAGGATTTTTATGAAATCGATAGGTATGAACCTGTTTTAAAAATAAGTTGTAAAAAACCTATAAAGTGTGAAATAGACCAAATGTTTTCTATTACAAGGAAAAAATTATTAGAAAAAAAAATTATTGATTTAAATAATCAAATAACGTCTTTAGAAAAGCATGATTTGATTGATTTTTTTAGCAATAAAACAAAAGAATATTCAAAGTCAAAAAATCTTGACGATCTTAAAAAAATAATTGTTTATGGGGCAATTAGAAGTCCAGTTATAACTGAGATTTTTTTGAAAAATATTAAACCAAATTTAGAAATTCCAAAAGAATTTTTTGAAAAACATATAGATTTATTAAAAATTTTAGAGGAATTAAATTTCCCTAGTATATTGATTGATACAATGATGAAAACACCTAATTTTATTGGAAAGCAGGAGGATTTGTTTTCTACAGTTTATGAAATGGGTATAAAAATTATTGAAAAATTATCTCAGGATGAAAATAGAGATGAGGTTTTTAAAAAATTAAGGTTAATGTCTAAAACAATTGCTCCTGAATTTAAAATAGACTTTTTTTCATTAAAACTTATTAATTTGAAATCCAATCGTTTTTTCCAAATAGGTACTAAAGAATTTATTTTAGGTAATTTTAAACAGGCAGTAAATTATTTTAAAAATTCAATGCTTTTTAATCGTGGTCAATTTTTCTCTTTTTGGAATCTTGGTAGGCTATATAGGTTATTGAAAAATGATAAAGAGGCGAAAAAATATTATAAATATACATCAGAATTAATTGAAAATATAGACCACGAAAATATTGAAAACATAAAACTTTTTTTAAAAAAAGAAATACGCGATAGTAGTCTAGATAAATATTCTAGCCCCATTACATCTTTTAATGAATTATGATTTTTTATTGATAAAGGGGTAAAAAATAAATATAAGACTATATTGCATCAAATCTAATGAACTCAGTTTTTTCAATGCTAAATCCAAAAATTCAAGCCTTGCTTAAATCAAAAAATATCGAGGAACCTACTGAGCCTCAGATAAAAGCTATTCCCCCAATATTAAAAGGGGAAAATACACTTTTAATAGCCCCAACAGGTCTTGGTAAGACAGAATCAGCTTTGTTACCAATTTTTCATAATTTTTTAGAATTAAAAGAAAAAAATAAATTTTCTGAAAACAAAGGAATATCTATTCTTTATATTACCCCTCTTCGGGCATTAAACAGAGATATGCTACAGAGAACATTTGAATGGGGTAAAGAACTAGGTATAAAAATTGCTGTTAGACATGGAGATACACCACAAAGTGAACGAACAGCTCAGTCAAGAAAACCACCAGATATGCTTATTACCACACCTGAAACTTTTCAAATTCTATTTGTTGGTAAAAGATTGAAAAAGCATATTGGGAGTGTTAGATGGGTAATTGTTGATGAAATCCATGAAATGGCAGAGGAGGAAAGGGGAGCACAACTTTCAGTTGCTCTTGAAAGATTGCATGAATTAACGATTGAAAAAGGAATAAATTTCCAAAGAATTGGATTGTCTGCAACTGTTGGTTCACCTGAGGAGGTGGCATGTTATCTTGGAGGATTTGAAAATAATAAATTTCGCGAGGTCACAATTTTAAATGTT
>Ga0209635_10000776_pt1 | contig 22923 bp, 11 predicted proteins | sample DeeMarSWOR230_32_FD_187463 | JGI IMG/M metagenome (GOLD analysis project Ga0209635, IMG submission 187463) | Marine sediment microbial communities from White Oak River estuary, North Carolina - WOR-2-30_32 (SPAdes) (version 2) | ecosystem: Environmental > Aquatic > Marine > Intertidal zone >...
CCCACTATGCCTTCGAGTATGAATTTCTCGACACACGACTCGAGAATCTCTACACTGCAGAGCAGCGCATGGAGAAGATCCTGATCTTTTCGACAATCATTGCCATCTTCATCTCCTGCCTAGGGCTGCTTGGTCTGGCCTCCTTCACGGCCGAGCAGAGAACAAAAGAGATCGGGATCCGGAAAGTCCTGGGATCGACAGTTGGCGGTGTCGTGTTTCTTCTTTCCAGGCAATTCATCAAGTGGGTCCTTGTGGCCAACCTGATAGCCTGGCCTGTGGCCTATTTCGCCGTCCACAACTGGCTGCAGAATTTTGCCATCCGGACAAGGATCGGGTGGGAAGTATTCCTGCTCTCCGGGAGCCTGGCTCTGGCCATTTCACTGCTGACAGTCTGCTACCAGTCCGTTAAAGCTGCGCTGGCAAATCCAGTGGACTCCCTGCGGTATGAGTAAAAATTGAAAATTGGGGACGTTCCCCAAGGTACCACCACAGACAAAGAGATCTAATCCTTTTCACCTGCTATTGTGAGTGTAATTCGGTAATTTTGCTTCTGTGTCATTGCGAGTGTAACGCGGCAATCTCTTAAAAAGATAAAAATGCCCTCTTTTTATGGAATATCGTGTGTTAAGATGCGGGCCCTTTTTCTGCTTTTTCTGCTGGACAGTAATTCACTCCCATCGCGTCCAGCCGCTTGAAAAGCTGCTCCAGTCTCCTTAAAAAATCTTGCCAATCCCGTGCCTCTTTCCGGCTCCACACCACCTCAGCCAGGGCAGATATCCTTGGGATGCTCATGTATTCAGCGTGCTCCGGAGTCTTTATATACTCGGTCCAAACATTGCCCTGGGCTCCCAGCACATGCCTCGCCTCTTCCTCCGTCAATTCCACAGGTGTGGGCTCGAACGCATACACCTTCTCGAGCGGCGTTAATCCCCCGATCGCCAGAGGCTCGGTCTCCGGGTCGGCCTGGTAGTAATCGAAATAGCAATGGGAGGTCGGAGTCATGATCACATCATGTCCCTGTTTGGCCGCCTCGATCCCGCCCTGAGTGCCCCGCCAGGACATGACCGTGGCCTCCGGCGCCAGTCCGCCTTCCAGTATTTCATCCCAGCCGATGAGCTTTCTTCCCTTGGAGAGCAGGAATTTCTCGATCCTCCGGATAAAATAGCTCTGGAGCTCATGCTCATCCGCCAATCCTTCCTCTGCAATCCGCGCCTGGCATTTCTCGCACTCCTTCCATCGCACCTTGGGACACTCGTCGCCCCCGATATGGATGTAGGTACCGGGGAAAAGCGCGATGACCTCGCTCAGGACATCCTCCAGGAACTCAAAGACCTTCTCCTCTCCTGCGCAGTAGACATCCTCGAACACTCCCCATTTTGTGGCCACCTCGAACGGGCCTCCGGTGCAGGAAAGCTCAGGATAGGCAGCCAGCGCAGCCGTCGCATGCCCCGGCATCTCGATCTCCGGGATGATGGTCACGTAACGGCTTCGGGCATAGGCGACGATCTCCTTGATATCTTCTTGCGTGTAATAGCCGCCGTAGCGCTGTCCGTCGAATTTCTCGGGCATCTCCCTGGCGTGCCCGACCAGGGTTTCCTTGCGCCAGCTCCCGACCTCGGTCAGACGCGGATACTTCTTGATTTCGATCCTCCATCCCTGGTCTTCGGTCAGATGCCAGTGGAAGGTGTTGAACTTATGCAAGGCGAGAAGATCGATGTATTTCTTGACGAACGATTTGGGAAAGAAGTGGCGGCAGCAGTCCAGGTGCATTCCCCGGTAGGGATAACGGGGAATGTCCCTGATTTTAAGGGCGGGAAACGTGAGTCTGTTGCTGGTGGTAACTTTAAAGCTTTTAACTGATTCTACTTCGGGTGGAAGAAGCTGAAGCAGGGTCTGGACGCCGTAGAAGAGCCCGGCCGTCTGCTGAGCTTCGAGGATTATGGATGAGGGATTGATCTCTAGCTTATAGCCCTCACTTCCCAAATCTTTATAGGCCCCTGTGAGGCACATTGTCATTGCGTTATCAGATCCTCTTTTGCCCGCTGCTATCTCGCCTGGTTTTATCTCACCAGACATTTCAACTGCCGGAACATCCAGCCCGGAAGCTTTTCTGAGCTTCTCTGCAAAATACTCGCCAACGGCTTTGACTTCCTCATTCCCGCCATCCACCACAATCTTGAAACCCTGCGTGATCGCAAACTCACCGTACCCTTCCTCGACAAAGGCAGGTTTGGGAATCACGGAAATCCGGGGAGCGACTTCTATTTTGGCCGGGACAAGTTTTGGCTTGCAACCGCTAATCATAATCATCAATATTGCCGCCAGAAATATTACAAAACCATGTTTCGATATGTTTTTATGTTTGAGAATGAAATCCCTCATATTATTCCTGCCTCCTTATTCTGATTTCTGTTTTTTCATTTTATACACATATCTGCGGAATGAGAAGATTTAAATTTTTTTTAAAAAAATGAAGGATCCAATTTAAGGCAAAAAAGACAACCTCGAAAAATACGCGAGTTAGACTGAATCACAAAACTTAATATTGTTGATTCTAGGAATGATTTGCTAATTTAAATAGACAGAATAAAAACTCAGCCAGACTTTCTGAAAATCCTAGTTATCGAGATAGGAACTATTTTTGGGGGCAGCCCCGCATAACAAGTCTGCCCCCCGCAAATCGTTGATATTACTTTTTATCTTCGAGCTTGGGCAGGAAATTCTCCATCACCCAGATCTCTGGAGGTCTTCGGGTTTCCCCTGGAGAAGAAAAGGCTATCTGACGTCCATCAGGATGAATGCTTAAGTATGAGATTCCAGACATTGAGATCCCCAGCTTCTCGGGTTCTTTCCCTTCTGCAGGAACACGCATCAATTCGCATTTACCTTCCGACCTATCATAAGAAGAAAAGAGGATAAAACGGCCATCTGGACTCCAAGCTAGGTCTGTAATCCTGTATTTATTGAGATCCAGGATGCATATTTTTTCGGCATTCCCACCTGATACAGGGATCACCTTGATTATATCTTTATTTTGATCAGTATCTCTTTGGACAAAAAACAATTTTTTGCCATCCGGGGAAATGCCAAAAAGCTCATGAGTCGAGTTAACGGATTGAAATGTGCCGATTTCTTTTTCTTGACCTGTCTCTAAATTGCGATGAATAATGCGACAATTTCCAATGGTCGAGCCTTCGGCAATCGGTTTAGCCCTTACATAATATATGGAATTTCCACTTTCAGACCAGCAGTGACCGTAAACATCGCTGTCTTCTTCTTCTGGGATAACAGGATCTAACCTTTTTGTTTGAAGATCGACGCTGTAAAGTGTCCAATCCCATTCCTTGACGCATCCCATGACATTAATTTTTCTGCCGTCTGGTGACCATCTCGGTTGGTTACTAACTTTCAAATTCGGGCTTACTTCTAAATTTTCTCCACTATTAAAATTGTGAACGCAGAGAACCGGGTTATCAAATTTTCGAAATACACCACGGTTTGAAATATACGCCAGGCGATTACCCTCCGGAGAAAAGCGAGGATCGATGTTGTATCCTTCATAAGGCAAAGACAGCTTCTTTGGACCATCGACGACTCTTCCAGACTCAGAATCTAGTTCAACCTGGTATATAAAGGATAGATCATTCCTGAGGCCATAATAAAGAGCATTGTCACCGGCCACACCGAGAGGTATCATGGCCCCCATATTATCCCTAATCAACACAGAATCTTTATGGATTCCTTGTTCTGACACTCGGATGGCCCAAACTCCTATGGTACCTGTTCGGTTGCTGGCAAAGAGCACATGCTTTCCATCTGGTGACCATCCCAGAAGATATTCTTCAGCAGGATGCCTGACCAGAGGAATCTCCTTTCGCTCATCAAGGGAGAAGAGAAAGATATCGTGATGTATGGATTGATCTGATTTTACTTCTTTTGTGTAGGCGATGAATCGACCGGCCGGTGAAAAATATCCTTGCTTAATTAGCCTGAACGACTGAAATGACTCCGTGAGCTTGTAATTCTTGAGAATTTGAATCGATCCCTCCTCTGTAGAAACCAATCCAAAATCAACAGATCTCTCCTCATTGAATTGCGGATTCCAAGAAAAAAGAGCCAAAATATGCATCCCGTCCGGTGACCAATCAAACGGCAGGACATGAACGCCTTGCTTCTTGAATAGAACCCGTGAACCGTTCCCATCAAGGTCTGCTATTCTAAGCTCAGTTGTATTCACGTCAGACCAGTCTGTCCAGGCATATGCCAACTTTTGGCCATCTGAGGCCCATTTTGCGTCAAAAGCGAATCCCCCTTTATCTTTGGTGAGGATGCGGCTTTCGCCTGTAGCAAAATCTTTCACCCCAAGGTTCCCACCTTTATTCCAATCCGGATAGGCATAATATCGCCCATCCGGAGAGACCGAGCTGTAGACAACGATTTGCCCTTCCAGGACTTTTCGAATTTTCATTTCCCCAGCCTCTGCCTTTGTCTTTAAAAGACTGGCCAATTTCTCTCTAGCCAGCTTAGCTTCCTCCACTTGATCCGGATAATTATCGATTACATTCTGATAAGCCCTTTGAGCCTCTATCATTCCCAGCTTCTCATAACAGATTCCGATTTGAAGCTGGGCTTTGGCAGCCACGGTTCTCTCTTCTGGGAACCTGGTAATAATCTGGCGGAAAATCTCGATCGCCCCTTCCAGATCACCATCCGCATTTTTCTTAAGCAGGGCTGCCTCGTAGAGCTGCTCAGCCGACTGCTGAGGCAATGCTTCCTGCTGAAGAAAGAGCGGCAAAGCGACCAAGATGATTCCCACTGCCCAAGCGAAAATTCTTTTTTGTCTCATGATATAACCTCCTGTAAATAATTTTTCAGGAGGATGGTAACAAAAATTCTCCGGCAAATGGTTATGATCACGTTGAGTTTAAGATAAGTTTGTGTTTCAATTGTTTCAGCCTTCAAATTTATATCCCACTCCTCTAACGCTAATGATATACTGCGGATGGGAGAAATCCTTTTCAATCTTTTTTCTGAGATGAACGATGTGAGGATCGATAGTCCGCGGCGAAACAATGGCATCGCCCCACGCTTCATCAAGAAGGTCATCCCTGGAGATCACCTCTCCCCTGTGCTCGATGAAGAACTTGAGAAGTCTGAACTCCAGAGCCGTCAAATGGAGTTTGTCGCCTCGCTTCCTGACCTCGTGGCTTTTGAAATCTACCGATATATCGCCAAACTCATAAGAATCTTGGATCTCTTTTTTTTCGCTGACTCTTCTTAAGATCGCCTTGACTCTTGCCACCAGTTCCCGTGATCCCACCGGCTTGGTCACATAGTCATCCGCGCCCATCTCCAGCCCCATCACCTTGTCCATCTCTTCGGTCCTAGCAGCAGTGAGCATCAGAATCGGCGTCCGGATGCCCGCATCTCTGAGCTTCTTACAGACTTCAAACCCGTTCAGTTGAGGAAGCAGGATGTCCAGAATGATCAACTGATAGTCCTGACCCATAGCCTTATTTAATCCATCCTTGCCGTCTTCGGCTACCGAGACTTTAAAGCCTTCGAACTCCAGGTCGTCTTTCAGCCCCATGAGAATGGCCTTATCGTCCTCAACGATCAAGATCTTGTCCATTCCTAATCCTCCTCCCTTTTTATAGGAAGCTTAATGGTCACTTTTGTTCCTTCCCCGATGGCGCTCTCCAACAGCACTTCACCTCCGTGGGCACGTAAGATATGCTGAACGATGGTGAGACCTATTCCGCTTCCCCTGACCATCCTTTCCTCCAGCCGGCCAGACCTATAGAATTTTTTAAAAACCTGCTTTTGATCCTCTTTGCTGATGCCCACTCCATTATCCTCGACTTCCATAAAGACATTTTTCTCAGAAGACCAGGCCCGAAGAAAAATCTTGGGTTTTTTTCCTGAGTACTTGATGGCGTTATCGAGCAGGTTGTCCAGCGCCCTGGAGATCGCTTCTTCATCCGCAGGAATGGCCGGCATTTGGCCGGATATCTCTGTTTTCAAGGCATACTCTTTTCCTTTTACGTGCTCTCTGAATCTGGAGGCGACATTCTTTACCAGTTCAGCCATATCCGTCTTTTCGAATTGATATTCTTTCATCCCGGCTTCGATTTTCGAAAAATCAAGGATGTTTTCGATCAGCCGGCTCAAGCGTTCGCCCTCACTGGATATGGTCTCAAAATACTCTTGCCTCCTCTCCTCTCCCCTTACCCGTCCTCTCCTGAGCAGGTCTGCAAGATAGCGAATGGATGTCAAAGGAGTCCTGAATTCATGAGAAACAGTGGAGACAAACTCGGATTTCAACTTCGCCAGTTCCAGCTCTTTGGCGGTGCTCCTTATGGCAAAAAAGCCTCCAAAAAAAAGGGCCGCCATCACCACAGCTACAGTCAGGATATAAATATTGCGGCGGAAATTGAACTGCTTTTCGGCAGAGCCGGGATTTCTCAAATACACATTGATCTTCCACGGAGGGAAATTTTCTTCTAAGCCTTCAGAATAGGTCAGCCGGGGAGCTGGATGAGACTGTTCCTCGATATCTTTCCCGGCAACCACATTTCCATATTCATTCACAATCTCGACGTACCAGTCACTCCTCAGGGGAATTCTTTCCAGTATTGTGTAGATGTTTTTTTGGGCCAGAACTTCAAGATCGATACTTAAACTAAGAAGGGAATCTGGATTGACCTGAGCAAAGGAAACAAAATAGGTTTCTTTTCCTACAGAGGCTGAAAACCGTACAAATTTTCTATCTTTGATACTCGCCTCTGATTTTCTGGAATCAATCAGGGGAATAACTTCCTTGACCAAATCCTCTCTTTGCCTCATCCTTTGCAACTGTTCTCTCTCTAACTCCTTCAATTTTTCCCATCTAGTCTTGAAATCCACAATCTCATCTGCTCCCATTTTTCCTAGGTCAGCTTCAATACCCTCCTTGGCTTTATCGAGATAGAAGTGAAACTGGGATTTTGTGAGCGGCCATCTGGCATGCAAGAGGTCATCATAGAGGTCGAGAAACGCTGCGACTTCTTCCTTCTTCTTTTTCTTTCCCGCATAGATATTTCCTATCTGGTAGTGGGCGATGATTCCCAGCGGAATTCCATCCGCGCTGAACTCATCCGGATACTGGCTGGCTATTGTTCGATACACGTCCACTGCTTTGAGAGATTGTCCAGACTTTACATAGCACCGCCCGATTCGATTCATCAGAAGTGCCCGGGAGGATTTATCAGGCGCAGTCTCCATGAGTTTTCGGTAAGAATCAATGGCCTGGGTATAATCTTTTTGTTCGAATTCATAGGCCTCTGCTCTTTGAAAAAGAGAGTCAGCCTCAAGCAGGGGGAGACTTTGGGCTGCTTTCCCTAGCTCCTTACTTTCCAAGAGAAAAAGAGGCTCTCCAGCAGGAAAAATCACCTCGCTGTTTTTGTTCACCCAGAATAACTCTCCCAGGAGCTCTTCTTCCTCCAGTGCTTTTTGGAAAGCTTTCCTCAAAATGCTTTGGTCTGTCTGGTTCTGAATGTTCCCTAAATGGACCCTAACTCTCTCCTCAATATCCGATAATAGTGCATCTACCTGATCGAGAAGCAGCGCCGCACATCTTTGCTGTTCCTCGACCATTTCTCTTTCTATCAGGAGCTTTTCCCTCTCGGCTTCCCTGATGGCAAGGATGAAGAGGATGATGCTTAAAATGAGTATGGCAGAGACAAAGATAACAATGGCCCTCTTTTGCCAGCTCAATTTGATCCGCATTAAGGCTAAATCCTTCCCCTATTTAATTCGGCTTGTTTTATATCCGGTATGTGTTCCCTGCCTCAAAAAATATACTGTACTGCCTGTAAAGTCAAATAAACCATCACTATATGCATTTATCATGATAAAACAATGCAGGAGAAAATTTGTTGAGTTTGTGTTGTAATCGTGTTGTGATTTGATGAAGGAGTGCAGGGAGGGCTGCGCCCCTTTACAAATTACTTCTACACTGAAGGAAGAAGTTTAACCAAACTTTCTAAAAATCCTAATTATCGAGATAGGTGATGTTTATGGGGCCAGCACCGTGTAACAGGAGTGCTCCCATAAACCGCTGATACTACTTTTTGTCTTTAAGCTTGGGCAGGAAATTCTCCATCACCCAGATTTCATAACCTGAATCTTGGCTTAAGGCACTGTACGCGACAAGGCTTCCATTGGGATGGACACTCATAGAACCCAGTTCCCGAGCAGTCAGATTCACCTTCTGTATATTGCCGCCCTCCACCGGAATACGCAGCAGTTCATCGCTGAACAGAACTCCTTGATCGCTAGCCGACATTTCCCCGGAGCCAAAAGTCGTTTTGATGACCAAAAGATGCCGTCCATCCGGGGTCCAGGCCGATGCGCGGGCGCCATTTATCAACTCCGGCCATTGAACACTCAACAGGTCTCTGGGATTTCCTCCCTCAACCTCCATGACCTTGACAGTCGTAACAGGCGGCCAGGCTCCGCTGGCTTCGACGAAAGCTATGCGGCGTCCATCAGGCGAAAGGCTAATAGAAACTCTCATTATCATATTATGACCGGGAAGGTAAACCTCTTTTTTCTCCCGGGATTCGAGATTATAGGATATTAGCGCGGTTTCATCCGGCTGTTTTCTACAGAAAAAGAAAATCCTCTTGCCGTCGGGGGAAATCCCTGGCTTACGGGTTTCGGTTCCTCCATCGCCCTCCAGAATAAGGGTTGTCCTTCCATCTTTGACATCGACACGGTGGAAATCTATGCGGTAGTCCCTGTCTTTTGGTGATCGAAATGCAGATACAAGAAGAGATTTTCCGTCGGGGAACCACTGGATAGCCCCAGGCTGGTTCAGTTTATTAGGAAGCTCCCGTTCCTCTCCGGTTTTCATGGAACGGATGATGATGGTAGAGGCTCCCGGCTTAGCCCTGTTTTCCCAGTCGTGCCGGAAGTAGGCCAAATATTTACCGTCATTCGACCAGGATGGTCCGGAGTTGGAACCGACAAACCGGCTGGGAAGCACCTTAGGTTTTCCAAAAACATTTTCTGAAGCTGGATTAAAGTCTGCAACGTAAACGTCTTCCCTATTCGCACTGATTGCATAGTAACATGCGCCCTCATGCGTGAATCCCATCCATTTGCCAAACTGACCGATATCCGCTTTCACCAACTTGGGCGCTCCTTCACTTTTCCCATCCACGACATCGACCATCCAGGCTCCCGGTTTTCCATCTCGATCACTGATGAACAAAATGTGCTTGCCGTCCGGTGTCCAGATGGGTGAGTAGTCGTTAGCGGGATGCTGGATTATGGGGAATTCGCGGCTTCCGTCCGAGGAAAGAAGAAATATGTCCCTCTGCTCGGCTGCATCCGTCGCCGGCAAACCGCAGGCTATATAGCGACCGTCCGGTGAAAGGCTCATGCATAAAATGGTGGAGAGAGATCTGATCTTTTGCCCGGACTTAATGACTTCCAGAGATCCATCCTTTACAGAGACGAAAGCAATCTCGTTTCTTAGGTTTCGCTGGTCTCTTGCGAAAAACGCTGTGAGAATCTTTTTCCCATCCGGGGACCAGCCCAGAGGTGCAATAAAGTCTCCATTTTCCCGGCGATGGAGGACACGGGGATTGGAATCTTCAAGTTCTATAAGACGCAGGTCCCAGATCCCGTCTTCATTAAGCCAATCATATACGATTTGGCTCCCGTCCGGTGAGAAGACTGAAAACTCGGCAAGTACTCTGGTTTTTATCGAACCGCTCTTAGTAAGGCGAAGGTTTTTCCCGGTTTTAAGATCCCGAATGTAGAGATTAAGGTTTTCCACAAAACTGAGGTAATGGCCGTCTGGTGAAAGAGCTCCCCAGGTATTCACTTCGGGACTCGACCAAACGCGCCGAACGAAAAGATCTTCGTTTTCCTTTTCTAACAAGGGCTTTAATAAAATAGAAAGCCGACGGCGTGCCTCGTCCGCTGTTTCCTTCTGATTAGCGTAGTTCTTCAGCACTTTCTCATAGGCCTTTCGGGCCTCGATTCTGCCCAGCTTCTCGTAGCAGATGCCGATGCGGAGCTGAGCTTTTGCTGCGAGGGATTCATCTTTGGTTTCATCTATGACTTTCTGATAAAGGGCGATGGCGTCTTCCAGATTCCCTTCAGCCCGCTCCTTTGCCAGAGCTTTCTGGAACAGATCATAGCCGTTCTGGAGGGCCAGGGTTGTTAAGCTAAAGGCGACTAAAATCACTACTGCCGCTAGAATGGCTGATTTTTTCATTTTTTCCCTCCTTTGCTTTCTGATTTTTCATCTGGCAGGAAATTCTCCATGACCCAGATTCCCCAAGGTCTTTGGTTCAAACCTTGAGAAGTAAAGGCAATCTGTCGGCCATCAGGATGAGGGCTTACGGTGTATGCTCGGGTTATCGAAATTCCCATTTTTTGAGGATCTCCTCCGTTTAAAGGCACACGCCATAACTCCCATAACTCATCTCCACTCTGCAATCTGGGGTAGATAACAAAACGTCCATCAGAACTCCACCGCGGTCTAACCATATGGTCAGAATCGTCCTCGAACCGACACAGCACAAGGGATTCTCCGCCTTCAGCCGGGATAATCTTGATATGTCTCTCACTTTTCCCAGATGGATTTTTCCAAGGCTGTTCAATGACAGCCAGCCATTTTCCATCTGGAGAGATTGTGAGATTCGGACGACTTTTCCGGTCTATCTGGTGGATCTCTTTCGTTTGGCCTGTTTCAATGTTTTGATAAATGATATGGCAGCCGGAATCGAGATATTGGAGATAAAAGATAGCCTTCCCATCGGCGGACCATTCGGGAGATGACGACGGTCTTCTACTCGGCATGAGCCTCGAAACTTCCCCTGTATTCGCATCCACAATGAGACGTCCTAAAGGAGTTTCTCGTTTCGATCTATCTGGAAATCCATCTACCATGATTGAGGAGGAATCAGGTGACCAGCGCAGATCCCAAACATGATGGTTGAGCGGGAAAACCTTTTCCCCTCCATCTTCGAGTGAGCGGATACAAAGAAAGTTGGGACCCTTGAGATAATTTATGGAAGGCCCGGGTAAGGAACTCCTGACAAATGCGATCTTTTTTCCATCGGGTGAAAATTCGGGGCTGTAATTGCGCCCCTCAAATGGTAAAGTCATTTTCTTTATCGGAGCATCACTCAGGCATGTCTCAAGATTTATAGCAGCGACGTAAATATTCTGAATACCGCTGGAAAAGGCGTAATAGAAGTCTCCATTTCGGGTATTGCCCAGGGGATAGATATAGCCAGTATTTTTCTGGACAATCTGCGGTTCACCCTGAGGTTTTCCATTGGAAATAGGAAGGATCCAGGCATCGAATGTTCCCGTACGGTCACTGACGAACAGAAGAAATTTTCCGTTCGGAGTCCAACCAAGAAAATAATCATTGGCAGGATGCTCCACCAGAGAATCTTCCCTTTTTCCATCAATAGAAAGAATACAAATATCACTGTCAAATTCTTTGTCAGACTGAAAATTGAACGCTATATACTTACCATCTGGGGAAAATCTTATTTGGCCATCCCTCCATTTCCTCTTCTCAATAGTTCTTAAGGAGCCATCGGCAACTGAAACAAGCGATAAAAGACCATCATCCCTAAAGGCTTGTCCCTCTGTATAGATTAAGGCCAGGATATGTTTTCCATCCGGAGACCAGCCTGAGACCATAATTGCACGATGAGAGTCAACCAGGATTCGCGGTTCTGAACCGTCGAGTCCAACGATTCTCAGTTCTGTTCCTCCGTCTTTGCCCCACCAGTCGAAGGCAATCTTCTTACCGTCAGGAGACCAGCGAGAGTATAAGGTATAGCTTCCGTTCCAGGTTTTGTTGCCTGTTAAAGGCCATTTCTTTTTCGTGGAGATTTCGTAGACGGCAAGGTTGCCTGTATTCCAATCTGTGTAGGAGATGTACCGGCCATCAGGAGAAGGTTCCCCCATCACTTCCACATCTGGCCCTTCCCAGACTATACGTAGATTTTTCCCTCTATCACCCTGTTCAATAAAAGTCTGAGCTTGGACAATTTTGGACAGCTTTTCTTGCGCCATCCTTACAACATCTCTCTGGCCGGGGAAATCGCTAATCACCTTTTGGAAGGCAACCTGGGCCAGTTTGGCTTTTTCCTGCCCCAGTTTCTCGTAACAGATTCCAATGCGATACTGGGCTTTGGCTGCGAGGGATTCATCTTTGGTTTCATCGATGACCTTCTGGTAAAGGGCGATGGCTTCTTCCAGATTCCCTTCGGCTCGCTCCTTAGCCAGGGCTTTCTGGAACAGGTCATACCCGTTCTGTGGAGCTATACTTCCGAAGCTGATAGCCATCAAGGTTAGAACTGCGATCATGATTAAAAGCTTTTTCATAGAACCTCTCCTTTCATTTTGCTTTTCATCAATAATCTAGCGCTTTCAGCTTCAGAATGTGTCACGACTTTGTCCTGATGATGTAATATCTTCGTAAAATTCATTTCATGAAATTGTCTGTTTTATGTCACGAAAATGTCATGGGCCAATAACCAGCTTATAACCGACTCCATGAACAGTGATCAAGTGGCGGGGCTGAGAAGGATCATCCTCTAGCTTCGTCCGAATCAAAGCGATATGGTTATCCACTGTTCGTGTAGTGGGATACTGGTCATAACCCCACACTTCATCCAAGAGTTCGTCCCTCGTGACGACTTCGCCCATTCGGGCAGCTAAAAGGCGCAGAATCCCGAATTCCTTGCGCGAGAGATCCAGAATTTTATCTCCCTTCTTTGCTTCAAAGCATTTGAAATCTATGAAGACATCTCCAAATTGCAGATCGTTAGGCAAATCTCCGGTCTTGGTCTGCTGGATGCGGCGCATAATGGCTCGAATCCTGGCCAGAAGTTCCGGTACGGAAAAAGGCTTGGTGACATAATCATCGGCACCCAAATCCAATCCCAGCACCCGGTCCATTTCCTCTCCTCTAGCGGTTAGCATCAAAATCGGTATGGTAAGCCCTTTCTTGCGCACCTTGCGGCAGAGCTCATATCCGCTCATTTTAGGAAGCATCAAATCCAGGATAATGAGGTCAGGCTTTTTCTCCCGAATCATACAGTAGCCCTGCTCTCCATCGGTAGCGGTCAGAACCTCATATGATTCATACTCGAGGTTGTCTTTGAGTCCGCGCAGTATCGCCAGATCATCCTCGATGATGAGAATCCGCTTCATCACTCCTTCTCCAGGGGAAGATAGATGGAAAATGTACTCCCTTGGCCAGGTTCGCTCTCCACCTCAATCCGGCCGCCATGGGCTTTGACGATATGGGAAACCAATGTCAGCCCCAGACCGGTCCCGGGAAGGCGCTTGTTCTCCTCAGAAGAAACGCGGTAAAACTTTTCAAAAATCCGCTCTTTTTCTTTGGGATCGATTCCCACTCCTCTGTCGATCACCTGAATCAGAGCATGACTGTCCTTTTTTTGAAGCCGTAAGTCGATGTCCCGGGATAATCCCGAGTATTTCATGGCATTGTGGAGAAGATTCAATACGGCCTGTTCGATAGCGTCCCGATCCACACGAGCATCAGCAAATCCTTTTTCTACCTGAACATGGAGTTTGAAGCCTTGCTGACTGAGGGGATATTCCATGGCTCGAGCGGCTGTCTGAATAATTTCTGTAAGAGACGCTGGTTCCGGCCTGTATATCCTTTTTCCTTCTTCGATCTTGGAGAAATCGAGCACATTGTTCAACAGGCGAGTCAGACGCTGACTTTCACTGACGATCGTGTCCAGATATTCTTCCTGTGCTTGCAGATTCTTAGAACGGCCAAGTCTTAGAGTCTCAGCAAACATGCGGATCGCTGTCAGCGGTGTCTTGAGCTCGTGGGAGACGCTCGAGACAAACTGGGAGCGCATCTCTGCCATCCGCACCTCACGGCGCACGTCCCTCAAGAGGAGGTAAGCTCCGAAAAGCGTCACGCTCAAAACTAAAAGCAAAGCCAGGAGGTAAAACACCGGTTGAAAGCGCCAATCCTTTGAAAGGGCCTCGATTTCGCCTGTCTCGAAAGCAATCCTCAAGCCGCGGAAATTCTGTCCCAGAGATTCTCCTTCTGAGCTTTCATCTGTGATGAACTGAAATCCGAGGGGAAAGTTCTGTGAAAAGACACTGTCCGATTTGAGCGAAGAAAGAATATCCTGAGCATGGACCACAACAAGCAAGGATTGAATCCTGGCCGGAGGGAAGGCCAGACTCACCAGCCAGGGTTCTTCTCCATAAGAAAGCCAGACAGGCTCATCTCCCTTGTTCTGATTTTTTGGGTTGATGAGCAATACTAAACTTGGAAAGTCTTCTTGAAGGGCTAAACACTGCTCCAGCTTTTGAATGTGTTCTTTTATCCATCGCTGCGATTCCCTAGCCGAATTCTGAATCGATTCATCAGGAGCGTTTTTAATGAGTTTTTCAATCAAGTCGTTGAGCATATAGGACTCGGAGGGCTGTAGCCAGCGATTGTCTTGAAGCTCAGTCTGGATACGCTTTAGGACTTCTCCATGGTTCAGGCCTTCATCAAGTAAGCGTCCGGCTGCATATAAAGAAAGCGGCATTCCGTACTCATCCGTTATCCCGGAAGGTTGACTTAAAAGTGCATTGTAATACGCTAAAGCTTCCTTTTTTCTTCCGGATTTGACGAGGCTTCTGGCCAGCAACAGACGAGCATAAGCTTGCTGGACCGGTTCCTGGGCTGTTTTTATGGCCTGCCGGTAAAGTTCAGCAGCTCGAAGAAAATTTTTCTCGGCAAATTCCTCTGTCTCCGCACGCTGAATCCTTTGAGCAAAATCCGAACTGCTAAGGAGTTCGAAGGGTCCTCCTCTCTTTTGTTCTTCTTCCCACGGAAGCACCAGCCGATCTCTATCCACAAGGCCGATCAAAACAACCTCAGGATTCACATAATCGGAAGCAGCTGGCAATCGGGTCTGATTTACGACAGAGCCAGCCTCCTGAAGCTTGATCTTTTCCAACCGGACTAGCAAATGTTGACCGATCTCATTCGACAAGCGGCGGCGCTCATCCGTTATCCGCTTCTGGGAAAGTTCCCGCTCCTGGCTGATCATGCGCAATGTGAATACAACCAGGATTATGCTAGGGAGAACAACAGCGATCAAAAACAAAAGGATCTGTTTTCGATGACCTCGTGAATGCACAGCCATTAACCTGACTTTTTAAGAGGATATTCTAATCTTTTTTCTGCTGAAGAAATGTCATGAAATTGTCATAAGGATAATTTTTTCAGGATGGCAATGGTTTTCCCTTCTTACATCCCCAAAATAATTGGGGATTGTCCCCAATTTCTCGCAAGATAACTTATAACACAGGGGAAAATCGGGGTCAAATAAGGTCAAAAGAGAAAAATAGCCAGGAAATTGGGGACTATCCCCTACTCTTTATTTTGGAGACTGCACCTCTTTTTGTGTAATTGCGAGCGCAACGCTGCAATCTCATGCAGAAAAATGGGGCCTGGCCCCTTTATCATAGATTCTTTATCAGTTCATTTTGAGTTCTATTTTTGAGTTAATCGTCGAAATTGAAGTTATCAAGGCTCTATTCCTCATCTGTTCTTATTCATCCACACTGCCTTGACAGAATCTTCACACTTCCTTAACTTTTAGACAATAAAGATATAGTATTCTAAATAAGGGAATACGCTGCGCTTATATAGTATGAAATGCTTGAAAACTTAAGACTTGCCGTTAAAAGACAGAAAAAGCTCATCATTATTTTCTTTCTGACCATTTTTCTTCCCTCCGTCTCACTCAGCATCTTCGGCATCAGGGCCATTCGAAACGAAAGATTCCGCCTGGCCAAACAGCAGGAGAATGAGCACAGAAGAGCGGCGGAATTCTTGAAATCTCAAATCAGTGCTCAATTCAAAGAGCTTGAATCTATCCTTCAGAATCTGGCCCAGTCAACAGCTTTTTTGCGGAAGGATGACACGGACATACAAAATCTGCTTCATGCTCAACTCGCCGAACACCCCATGGTAGAGCAAGTATTCGTCGCTTTCGATAGTGAAGAGTCGTGGTTCCCCTTATTTCAGCCAGCGCCTAACGGGATTTCCTCCTCCGGCTCTCCTCCTGAAAGTAACCTTCTGGCAGATTTGGAGAGAGCCGAAGCATACGAATTCGAAGACAGAAATTACAGGAGAGCTATTTCTATATACAGGAGGATTGCAGATCAGTCTGGTGATAATAATTTTAAGGCACAGATGCTCACAAACATTTCCCGGTGTTTGATGAAAGCTGAAGACTATAAAGGAGCCATTCAAAGCTACAAAACGATCAGCGAAGATTATCCTGAAAACAAGACTTCTTCCGGATTGCCGTTGGCCCTTATCAGTAGATTACAAACGGCAATATGCTATCGACGCTTGGGTGAATATCAAAGGGCTCTACACACTTCCCTGGATTTGTATAGGGACATTCTTCATATGCGTTGGCGCCTGAGAGAGGCCCAATTTAAAACTTACGCTTCTCTCGTAGAGGATAGTATCAATGAAGTTTTTTCAGCAAATCAGCCCAACCTGAGCCTTGAAGATGACAAAAAAGAATTTGATCAGTTGAAAAGCTTGCATCAGGAAAGACTCAGGCAGTGGGCGGTCATTAAAGACATCAAACAGGAGATCTTTCCCGAGCTTCAAGGCAGACAAAACTCATCCGGGTCCAGGCCCATTCCACTCCAATACCACAAGACCGTAAATGACAGAAGTTTTCTCATATCTGCCGTTCAGATTCCTGCCTCCACTGAAAATCGTCCTGTTGGCCTGCTGGGTGTAAAGATCAGAGAGCATCACCTAATAGAAAATGTCGTACCTGCTGCCATTGATAACATGCAATTCAGTGCTCAGACGGATGTCGTCATTTCCCATCTGTATGGAAAAACTCTGCTCGGAGAGAAAAATGCCTCAGCAGAATCCGCAACAACAACTGAATTTTTCGAGGATAATTTTCCTCCCTGGAAGATAGAGATTTACCAAAGCGGAGGAGAAGCTTTAGGTGCGTTGGACATTAAGCGCAATTTTTATTTTTGGACCATCATCACGCTGGTCATCGTTCTCATCTCAGGCGCTGTTCTCATATCCAGGACAATTGCCTACGAAATGGCGGTCCTCAAACTTAAATCTGATTTTGTGTCCTCCGTATCCCATGAATTCAAAAGCCCTCTCACCTCGATCAAGGCTCTGGCTGAAAGATTGCGAGATGGGAAAGTCAAGGATTTCGAAAGGATGAAACAATATTTTTCCGTGATCACCCAGGATGTAGACAGATTGACGCACTTAGTCAGAAATATCCTGGATTTTTCGAAAATCGAGGAGGGGAAGAAGGAATACGAATTTGAGAAAACCGATTTGGCTCATCTGATGACACAGCAGATAGAAGATTTTCAAAGAGATGAAATCGCTAAGGGAATTGAGATTCAGACCCAGATCTCTGAGGACATTCCTCATCTTTATGTGGATAAAGACGCTTTCTCCCGAGCCCTCAATAATCTTCTGGATAACGCCTTAAAATTTTCTTCTAAAAGGAAAGAAATTTCCATTCATGTCAGGAAGGATAGGACAAATGTTATCATAGAAGTAAAAGATAGGGGAATCGGAATTCCCCCCAATGAGCTGGACAGGATTTTTGACAAGTTCTATCAAGGGCGCAACACCCTCCGGCAATCGGTCCAAGGAACGGGATTAGGATTGACTCTGGTTAAACACACGGTCGAAGCGCATGGGGGAAGCATGACTGTGAAGAGTCGGATGGGGGAAGGAAGCACCTTTTCTATTATTCTTCCTATCCAAGGAAAGGGAAAGTGAGGTCTCATGCCTAAAAAAATCCTTATCATAGAAGACGAACAGGGGATTTTGATGAGTCTTAAGGATGAGTTTGAGTCGCAGGGATATGTCGTTCATGCCGCAGAGGATGGAGAAAGCGGCCTGGAGTTAACCCGGAAACAGAAGCCAGACCTGATTATTCTGGACATCATGCTCCCGGTTCTGGATGGGTATGAGGTGTGTAAGAGGCTTAGAATAGAAGGGAATACGACGCCGGTCATCATGTTAACTGTCAGGGATAAGGAAGTGGATAAGGTTTTGGGCCTGGAGCTGGGGGCTGACGACTATGTGACAAAGCCCTTCAGCTTCCGGGAACTGACAGCGCGTGTGAAAGCAGTCTTTCGGAGAACAGATGAGCGGGTCAAAGATTTGACTTGTTGCAGCTTCGGGGATATAGAGCTGGATTTTGAGAAATACGAGGCAAAAAAAGGAGGTAAAAAACTGGATTTGACCACGCTGGAATTTCATATACTAAAGTTTTTCATCCAGAATAAGGGGAAGGTGATCTCAAGGGATGAATTCCTGGACAGAATCTGGGGGGAGGATAATGTTTCTGTGTCCTCCCGAACTGTGGACAGCCACATCGCCAACATCCGAAAGAAAATCGAGGACGATCCATCCAAGCCGAAGCACATCCTCAGCATCCGCAGCGCCGGCTACAAATTCGTCGACTGAAATGACTCCACAAAACTTCAAAATCTCTTCACTCTTCCTGAACACATCAGAGCAGAAAAAGCATTATATTGAGGCTGATGAAACAAAAAGGAGGAGAACAATGAGAAACATACGGAAAATTCTGTCCACATTATTTCTTACCACTGCCTGTTTGCTTTTTGTGTTCGGGAATTTAGCACCCCAGGAATCGGCCGCAGAGATCTTCGAGAAAGCCTTTTATTACGAAGACGTCCAGGGTGACCTCCAAAAAGCAATCGCACTTTATGAAAAAATACTCAAGCAGTTTCCAAAAAACCGCGAAATCGCAGCCAAAGCCCAGCTCCACATCGGCCTCTGTTATGAGAAGCTGGGTTTAACAGAAGCGCAAAAAGCCTACCAAAAAGTCCTCGATGATTTCCCTGAACAAAAAGATGTGGTCAAATTAGCCAGGGAAAAGATCTCTCGCTTTTTAAGAGCCAAGGCAATCATAGAAGAAAAAAACGAAGCAGTCAAAATTCGTCAACTCTGGGCAGGAACCGTAGTGGATCTTATGGGGGAGGTTTCTCCTGATGGGAAATATCTTTCCTTTGTTGACTGGGAGACAGGTGATCTTGCGGTCCGGGATATCAGAACTGGGAAAGACCGCCGCCTCACTAATAAAGGCTCCTGGGAAAAATCCATCGATTTTGCCCTCATATCCAGATGGTCTCCTGACAGCAAACAGATTGTATATGACTGGTATATTGATGATAAAACCGTTGAACTCCGCATCATCGAACTAGATGGATCAAGACCCCGGACTCTCTACAGATGTTCAGAAGGAGGATGGGCTGAGGTTTGTGATTGGGCTCCGGATGCGAAAGAAGTCCTGGCGTATGTCGTTGAGAAGGAAAATCCTCTTCATGTGGCCGCTATTTCTGTAAAAGATGGTACTAAACGCACTCTAAAAATTTTAAATGGTAACGTAGCAAACAACCTGAAATTTTCACCTGACGGAAAATACATCGTGTATGATTTATCACAGAGTCAAAATACGGCCAAACGAGACATCTTTTTACTTTCAGTGGATGGGAAACAGGATTTTCCCTTGATTGAACATCCGGCCGATGACCAGTTTATCGCCTGGACCCCGGATGGAAATCAGCTGCTCTTTAAGAGCGATAGGACCGGTTCCATGGATGCTTGGCTCGCGTATGTGGTTGACGGGAAAGTCCAAGGCGAACCCCAGCTCATAAGATCAGACATAGAACGGATTATACCTTTGGGTTTTGCTCCTGACGGCGCCTTCTACTACGGCCTCGGATACAGAAGTATGGTGGATATTTATATCTCTCGTGTGGAGAAGTCCTCTGGAAATATTCTTGCTCCCTCCGGAAAACTTGAAAAGCGGTTTGAGGGAACGAATTGGCTGCCTTGGTTTTCACCTGACGGTGAATATCTAGCCTATGTATCAGGGAGAACGAAAAAAAGCGGGGGCATACCAGTCATTTGTATTCGGACCTTGGCATCCGGGGAGGTAAAAGAATTTCCTGTAAAATTGAGCAGGATCGGTTGTCTGAGTTGGTCTCCTGACGGAAAATCTTTTCTTTTATCAGGAAAGGACAAGGAGGTGGAAAATCAATCTCAAGACGGATGGCTCTATCGGTTAGATATTTCTGATGGAAGATTGACCCCATTGGTGCAGAAAGAGTTGGATAGCATTATGGGTACAGGCTCATGGTCGCAAATTAAAGGGGAGTGGGCTCCCGATGGAAAGGGAATTTATTACGTATATACAGACAGAACGGCCCTCAAAGGACGCGTCTTCTACCGGGATCTTGTGAAAAACACAGATAAAGAACTGTATTCCACACCTCCGGACGACAATGTTGTCGTCTCCCTCTCGACGGATGGGCGGTGGCTAGCCATGATCAATAGAGATAGCCGACGAAGCCTCCAGATTCTTCCCTCTGAAGGCGGGGAGCCTCGAGAACTTTTAAGATACGAAAACGCTGGAGAAGGGATGCCCTCGATTGCTTGGACTCCGGATGATAAATATATTTATTTTACTCGATACCTCAAAGAGGACGAAGAAAAAAAGAGTCTTTGGCGGATTCCCTCTAATGGGGGCAAACCGGAAAAAATTAGCATAAAGATGGATAATTTTGGAAATTTGAATTTTCATCCCGATGGTCAACATATCGCGTTTCAATCCCAAACAATTGAAAAACCTGCCGAAATCTGGGTGATGGAAAACTTCCTGCCCAAGGAGAAAAAATAAAAAGCAAAAGAAATTGGGGATTGTCCCCAATTATCCGATTTCTGAAATGTTAAGATGCGATCCCGTCTTTGCTCGCAAATTCTTCAAATGTTGAGATGCGACCTCCTTATTCCGACCCTCTTATTTTCTCTAATTCTCTTTCTTTAAAAGCGCACGGTATTCTTCGGCTTTATCGGGCTTTCCCCAGGCCTCATAAAGCTCGATGATCCGCTTCAGGGCTGCAACCGTCCGCCTGTGGCTGGCACCGAACTGCTTTTTCAATAGGGAGTAGCTCTTCACCAGCAATTTTTCAGCCTCACCATATCTTCCGAGCCTGGCCAGGCATCCCCCAAGGAGACTGTTTGCATTGGCTATCTGCCAGTGATCATCCGGGAACGTCTTCTTGAATACAGATATGGCTTCACGAAAAGACCGCTCAGCTTCTCCATAAGCTCCTTTCCTTACCTGCAGTGCTCCCAGATTATTGAATGTTATAGCGATATAGGGATGATTCTCGCCCAAGAACTTCCGGTCCAATTCCAAGACTTGGCGGAACATCTCCTCTGCTTCCTCATAAGATCCCTTATCCCGGAGCACAAGAGCCAGATTGTTCATGTTGGTCGATACCTCGGGGTGCTCAGCACCCAAGAGCCTGCGGTTCATCTCCAGCGCTTCACGAAACAGCTTTTCGGCCTCGTCATATTCACCTTTTCGATAGAGAAACATGCCGAAGTTATTCACGCTTTGAGCGACTCTCTCGTGCTCATTCCCCAATATTTTGCGGTTTATGGCCAGGGATTCCCTGTACAAAGGTTCCGAATCCGGTAAATTTCCCAATGCAGTCAAAGCCATGGCCAGGTCATTCAAAACCTCGGCGACTTCAAGGCTTTCACTGCCAAGGAACCTTCGTTTTATCTCCAAGGCCTCTCGGAACAGCTTCTCAGCTTGAGAAAAATCTCCCTTGGCATAAACTAATGTGCCAAGGCTGTGGAGGCTTCTGCTGACGACCAGATCATCCCTGCCCAGTGCCTGCCGCCTTTTCTCCAGCGCCTGTTCCAGGAGGGATGAGGCTGCCTCGTACAATCCCAGGTTTCTGTAGACCAGTCCCATCGTATCCATGAGCCGGGCCTGAATCAAAGGCTGTTCGGAAAGCTCTGTTTCGATCCGCTTTGCCCCTCTGTCCAGTATCTCTCTCGCTGTGATCGTATTGCCTTTTGCCTCACCGGGATCCGATATTTGAAAAAGCTCGACCAGAAAATCCGATACCCGCTGGGCTGTCTCCGCTTCTTCCAACGCTTTCTTCTCCGCTTTGGTCGCCTTGACCAACCCGATGCTCATGCCCGTAATCCCGATCACCAGGGCCACAACTACCAGAGCTGCGGCAGCCGCTGCTGTCCTGTGCCTCCTGACATATTTCCTCAGCCTGTAGACCGCGCTCGGCGGCCCGGCCATAACCGGCTCATGCTTTAAGTATCTCCCAATATCTGCGGCCAACTCTGATGCTGACGCGTACCGTCGAGTCCTATCCTTGGCCATGGCCTTCATGGTGATCCAGTCCAGCTCCCCCTTAAGCTGTCTGGTCAGCGACAGCAGATCTGTTCTTCTGCTTCGGGTCGCATGTTTCGTATCAAACCCAGGGGTAGTCAGCCGGGTACTCGGCTTGGGCGGCTCGACCTCGCGGATCTTCCGGCGGACTTCATCAAACCCGCCGCTTCGGAGATCATCGGACTCAAAGGGAAGCACCCCCACCAGAAGCTCATAAAGCAGCACACCTAGAGAATAAACATCTGTCCGGGTATCGATGTCCAGACCTGTCATCTCAGCCTGTTCGGGACTCATGTATTCCGGCGTTCCGATGAGCTGTCCCATCTCGGTAAATACTGTCCGTTCCGTCAATCGTTGGGCAGTGGCCTTGGCCACACCGAAATCGATGATCTTGGGCAAGGGCTTATCATCCTGGACAGTGACCAGCACGTTCGAGGCTTTGATATCGCGATGGATAATCCCCTTCTGATGGGCATGCTGAATCCCCTCACAAACCTGTATTAAGAGCTCCAGCCGTTCGGGTGTGGACAGCTTGTACTTATCGCAGTACTCATTTACCGGAATACCTTTGACATATTCCATAGCAAAGTACGGCCGTCCCTGTTCG
>Ga0209635_10000777_pt1 | contig 22916 bp, 19 predicted proteins | sample DeeMarSWOR230_32_FD_187463 | JGI IMG/M metagenome (GOLD analysis project Ga0209635, IMG submission 187463) | Marine sediment microbial communities from White Oak River estuary, North Carolina - WOR-2-30_32 (SPAdes) (version 2) | ecosystem: Environmental > Aquatic > Marine > Intertidal zone >...
CACGATAAAGGACGATCATGACGTCCGTGACAATGTAAGGAAAGCTCTAACCGAGTTGATAGCCGGGCCTGATGTTGGCATAGTAATTATATTGGAAGACTATGCAGAATACGTTGAGGATCTGGTAACCCAAGTTAAGAAAGGGAAAGGAACCACTCCTGTAATCGTCGGGGTTCCATCGAAATTTGGCACAAAGTACCCGGATATTAGGGAATATTACAGGGCACTTATCAGAGAATCTATAGGGTTTGAAGTAGAAATTTGAAATTATAGCAAAAGTAGGAGGTTGAAGATATGGGCAAAATATGGAGAGTTTCAGGTCCCCTAGTTATCGCCGATGATATGAAAGGTTCCCAAGTTTATGAAGTTGTTGAGATAGGCGAAGAAGGGCTTGTCGGGGAGATAGTAGGACTGGAAGGGAACAAGGCGATAATTCAAGCACACGAGGATACTCTGGGATTGAAAGTTGGCGAGGTTGTAAGAGGAACGGGAAGAATCTTAAGTGCAGAGCTGGGCCCCGGACTTGTGGGCTCTATTTACGATGGGCTACAAAAATCTTTACTTACCATGGGTGAAAATATTGGCCCGTTTATAAAACGGGGTGCCAAAGCCTCAGCTCTTCCCCGCGACAAAAAATGGCAGTTCACACCTAAAGTCAAGGTCGGGAATGCTGTTAGCCAGGGGGATATAATAGGCGTAGTGCCCGAGACTAATCTAATAGAACACAGGATAATGGTGCCGGTGGGAATCAAAGGCACGATAAAAGAGATACGCCAAGGCGACTACACTGTCGAAGAGCCTGTAGCATGGATAGAGCATGATGGTGAAGTAAAAGAACTCACGCTGATGCAAGAGTGGCCAGTAAGAAAGCCCAGACCCTATAAGCAGAGGTTCGATCCTTCGGGCTTGCTTACTACTGGCATGCGAATTTTGGATTACATGTTCCCCTTAGCTCTTGGTGGCAAGGCTTCGATACCCGGCGGCTTTGGTACTGGAAAAACCGTTGCCCTGCAGCAGCTGGCCAGATGGGCCCAGACACATCTGAACATCTACGTTGGCTGCGGCGAAAGGGGTAACGAGATGGCGGACGTGCTTACTAGCTTTAGAGAACTCAAGGACCCTAACACAGGAAGATTGTTACAAGAGAAAGAGATCTTTATAGCTAATACCTCTAACATGCCCGTTGTGGCCAGGGAAGCGAGTATTTTTGTTGGCATTACTATGGCCGAGTACTTCCGGGACATGGGTTACGATATTTTGGTGGTTGCTGATTCAACTTCGAGATGGGCTGAAGCCATGAGGGAGATGAGTGGAAGACTGGAGGAAATGCCAGGAGAGGAAGGCTTCCCTTCGTATATGGGCTCTCGCCTTTCCTCTTTTTATGAAAGAGCAGGAATGGTTGGATGCTTAGGCAATCCTGAAAGAAAGGGCTCAGTAACAGTAGCTGGCGCCGTGAGTCCCCCCGGAGCCGACTTCAGCGAACCGGTAACCCAAAACACACTTCGAATAATAGATGCCTTGTATGCCTTAGATGTTTCGCTGGCAAACAAGAGACATTTCCCTAGCATAAGCTGGCTCACTAGTTATAGCCTTTATGTAGACGCAGTTAAAGACTGGTGGAATGAATACGACCCGGGATGGGAGGATACCAGAGCTAGTGCCTTGAGAGTATTGCAGCAGGAGGCTGAGCTGGAGGAAATCGTGAGACTCGTCGGTCCCGAAGCCTTACCCGAAGGAGACAAATTATTGCTTCTTACCGCCAGAATGATACGCGAGGACTTTCTCCAGCAAAGCGCCTATCACGAAGTCGATACCTACTGTATGCCAGCCAAAGCCGGCCTCATGCTTAAGACTATAATGAAGTTTTATGAATTAGCCCAAGAAATGTTAAATTCGGGGGCAGGCATTGAGAGCATCCGCTCATCGCCCATGGTGTACAGAATATCCAGGATGAAGGATATACCCAATGAGGTCTTTGAACAGAGAGTCAAGGAATTGTGGTCAGAGATGGAACAAAGCTTGGTAACTGGCAAACACGTTCCCTGAGAAAAGGAGGGCTTTTATGGATTTCTCCTCACTTTACGTTAAAGAAGGAAGAGCAATTAGTAAAGCTAAGGGGTCTTTGCTCATAGCTGAAAGCATACCTGGTATAAAATTTAATGAGATGGTCGATGTTCAACTTAGGAATGGTGAGGTGAAAGGTGGTCAAGCAATAGACATCAGTGAGAAAGCAGCTATAATCGAGGTATTTGGTGGCGTCAGCGAAGTGGACCTCATCAGAAGCAAGATAAAGTGTAAAGGCGAGACTTTAAAGTTGCCAGTATCTATTGACATTTTAGGGAGGATCTTCAATGGGATGGGAGAACCAATAGATGGAGGTCCGCAGGTAATCCCCGAAGATTACCTAGATATTAACGGTGAGCCCATAAACCCCGCACTCCGCCAGCCCCCAGCAGAGTTTATTGAAACGGGAATCTCAGCGATAGATGGCTTAAACGCATTAGTTAGAGGGCAGAAATTGCCCATATTTAGCGGCTCAGGCCTGCCTCATAACCGAATTGTAGCTCAAATAATCAGACAAGCAACCGTAAAGGGCAAGGAGGAAAGATTCGCTTTAGTATTTGCCGCTATTGGTATCAGTTATGATGATGCCTCCTTTTTCATGAGGGACCTCGAGAGGACAGGTGCACTGGAGAGAACTGTGGCCTTCATCAATACCGCGTCAGACCCTGTTATCGAGCGAATATCAACACCAAGGCTAGCTTTAACCGCAGCCGAATATCTGGCATGGAAACAGAATATGCATGTGCTAGTCATACTCACCGACATGACTAATTATTGCGAAGCTCTCCGCGAACTTTCTTCCATGCGTGAAGAAATACCATCAAGAAGAGGATATCCCGGGTATATGTACACTGACCTGGCCACAATGTATGAGAGAGCAGGCAGGATTCTTAGTAAAGAAGGCTCAGTAACTATAATGCCCATTTTGACCATGCCTGACGATGATATAACACATCCCATACCCGATCTTACCGGCTATATAACTGAGGGTCAGATTGTCCTCTCCCGAAATCTAGAAAGAAAAGGAGTATACCCACCAATAGATGTATTCTTATCCCTTTCCCGAATGATGAAAGAGGGGATTGGGCCGGGTAAGACCAGAGAGGACCACAACAATGTTTTCATGCAATCCTATGCCGCTTATGCTGAAGGATGTTATCTCAGGGAGATATCCACCATTATAGGTGCTGAGGCACTAGGTGAAAGGGATAGAATATATTTGACCAGCGCAGATGAGTTCGAGAGAAAATTCATATCTCAAGGTGAGTGGGAGAAAAGAACGGTAGAAGACACCCTGGATATAGCTTGGGAGCTATTTTCAACACTGCCTGAAGAAGACTTGAAACTAATTAAAGAGGACTTCATCAAAAAGTACCTTCCCAAGTATCGGAAGTAGAAGCAGGTGCAGGGGAAATGCCGGAATTAATTAAAGTTAGACCTACAAAAATCGAGCTGGTAAAACTGAAACGCAGGCTTTCCTTGGCCCAAAGAGTACAAAAGATAGTAAAGGATAGGCTTTCCATATTAACCATGGAATTCCTACAGACAGCAAGAGATACAGTGGAAGCTAAAAGAAAACTACTTGATGAATTATCCAAACTTTACAAGGCGCTATCAGTTGCCGCCGGGTATCATGGGTACATAGCGCTGGAAAAGGAACTAATAGCCACTGAGGTTGATTTAAAAGTCACCGCTGGCTTAGGAAACGTTGCAGGTGTGCGAATTCCGTCTTTCGAGCTCATGGGCAATACAAAGCCAATGAGAGGGTATAATTTGGTTGATACTTCCTCGTGGTTGGATCGTGCAGCACAATTATCTGAAGAATGGCTTAGAGCTATTGTGGAATTGGCTGAGCTTCAGAGGAATTTTGAATTACTGGCAATGGAAATAAATAGGACAAAAAGAATAACCAATGCTTTGGAATATATAGTAATCCCAAGACTACAGGCGACGATACATTACTTGAAGATGAAGTTCGAGGAAAGAGATAGAGAAGAGAAAGCACGGCTGAAACGTGTGAAAGTGCTGGTTGCTAGAGGATAGACAAATGCCGAAGCCATTACAAGATGAGGTAAAACAATCTCCCTATGAAAGGATGCTCCAAGAATGCTTAAGCGGCGAACTCAGGATAGTGAATGCTGGGTTACCACAGAGTCAAAAACGGCTAGCAGCTTTATTAAATGAGAAATATCCCCATGTGGTATGTAACGATGGCAGCACCCACCTCTTTAAGAAAAGTGAACTTGAGTATCTGGCAAGCATAATAGATACTGATGAGCAAAAAGCACTGCCCTTGCCCATGCTTATAGAGCTAGGAGCAAATCAAGCTGAAGCAGCTATAATATGTGAAGGAAAGGTAGAGGAGAAAATCATATCAAAAGCGCTTAATATGCCTGTCACATGCGAGGAAAGAAGGATTAGGATATATAAACCACAACTAGCTTTGCTAAGGAGGAAGTTCAAAACAACAACCGTATACGTGTTCTCTCCTAAAATGGTTGCCTAAACTGCCCGACCACTATATAATTTTCTTATTTCTGTGCCGCCAGATTATTAAAGTATGCCCTCTAAGCCAGAAGCCATTGACAAACATCGGCACTTAAGAGATAATCACCTTATTAAATGGTTAAAATCAGATTACGCCGTATGGGAAGGAGAAACAGGCCATTCTACCGAGTGGTAGCAGCTGATAGTCGTTCTCCCCGTGATGGTAAATTTATCGAGATTATCGGGCATTACAATCCTTTGACCGACCCCGCAACTATCAGCATTGATGAAGAAAAAGCTTTGAAGTGGCTTAGATGTGGAGCTCAGCCTACAGATACGGTGCGCAGCTTGCTCGGCAAACTAGGCATTATGGATAAATTTAAGCCGGCCTCAGGCCAAAATTAACTGTTAAGGAGGCGAAATGAAAGACCTGCTGGAATACATTATTAAATCCATCGTGGCAGAACCTGACGCGGTAAAGATCACCGAGGAAAATAGTGATGAAGGCTTACTAATCAAATTAGAGGTTGCTCCCGATGACAAGGGAAGGGTCATCGGCAGGCAGGGTCGCGTAGCTCAAGCGCTACGAACGCTACTTCGAGTAAAAGCAGCTAAACAAGATACCAGAGTAAGACTGGAAATAGTGTAATCAGGATTGATAACAGCCAATTCACAAGGCTTGCTAGTCCCATACTACACACACAGCCTTGGGCATGTTTTTCAAGTAGGCTGGTAATACTTAGTGAAGGGATTTTTAATTCCTACGAGTAGTCTCTGCTTCTATCAAACGTAATCTTTAAGTCCCACCAGGGGTGTTCGTTCCATTTTTAGCCCTTGGCCATAGTGGTAGCCCTATTTCTTTTAAATTTCTGCTCTGAGATTCGTACAACCATAGACCCTTTGACAATTTTTTCTGCACCATCTAAAATAAGGCGCAAAATCGAGCGGCACTGCCATAATATTTTCAAACTCAAAGGAGGTATACATGGATCTTGCGCTTACAGACGAACAAAAAGTCCGCAAACAAGAGTTCTATGACGTATGCAAAGAACTCGAAAAGAAGAAGCCACCAAGCTTTCTGGGAGCTGAGACCGTCTTTGAACTAGACGATTGTTGGGAGTACCACCTGCATTGTGCTAAAGAATTCGCCAAAAAGGGATGGTTGGCCCTGGGCTGGCCGCCGGAATATGATGGCAAAGGAGACATGATGGACCGTGTCCTCTTTGCCGAGGCCAGAGGATACTACGACATCCCCGGCGTAGATATTTTCGGGGTGCAAATGCTTGCCCCGACATTGCTGCAGGCCGCAAGTGAAGAAATAAAGAGAGAGTTCCTGCCACCTATTGCTCGTGGAGAAGTCATGTGGTGTGAGCTATGGAGCGAGCCCAATGCCGGCTCAGACTTAGCCACCTTGACTACAACAGCAATAAAAAAGGGCGACGAGTACATTATAAATGGTCAGAAAACTTGGAACACAGCGGCTCACCGAGCTGACTGGGGCTTTGGCGTATTCAAGACAGACCCGGAGGCTCGAAAACATCACAACATGACCTTCATTCTACTCGACATGAAGACGCCGGGGATCACGATAAGGCCAATTCCATACCTGGATGGCCATGCTCCTTATTGCGAGGTTTACTTTGACGACGTTCACGTGCCAGCCAAAAATATTGTCGGACAAGAACACGAAGGCTGGGCTGTTGTAAACCTTTTAGCTGGTTTCGAGAGGTCTGGTATAGACATAATTATGAGCTATATTCGTGCGCTAGAAGAACTAGTGGAATTTTGCAATAAAACCAAACGGCATGGGCAGCCACTGGCCAAGGACCCGCTCATCCGCAACCGGCTGGCTCAGCTAGCCTGCGAATTAGAGGCAGCCCGCGCCTTGGCATACCGTGTCGCCGATTTGCAAAACAGAAACGAAATGTCTCTGATGGACGCCGCGGCAGGTAAGATCTTCTTCAGCGAACTGGGCGAGCGTCTTGCTTTTGTGGCTACGGACATTCTGGGTCCCTATGGCCAGGTCAAGACTTCCCGATGGGCTCCTTTAAACGGGTTATGGGAGAAGATGTTCCACGACCACTTCGTAACCACCGTATCCATGGGAACAAATGAGATTCAAAGGAATATCATTGCCTGGTACGGCCTGGGCTTACCCAGGATAAGATAAACCAAACTTCGATAAGGAGGAATCATGGACCTTAGATTTACTGAAACACAAGAAATATTGAAGAAGATGGCACGAGATTTTCTTACTACAGAATGTCCCAAGACTCTGGTAAGGAAACTTGAACAGAGCGAGGAAGGATACTCTACCGAGGTCTGGAAGAAGATGGCTGAGCTGGGTTGGATGGGCTTAATCATACCTGAAGAGTACGGCGGTATGGGTTATACCTTCCAGGACCTTGTTGTTCTCCTGGAGGAGATCGGCAGAAATATTCTTCCTGGACCATTAATAGCCACCATAACTAGCACTTTCTCCATACTCGAGGCGGGAACTGAAGAGCAAAAGAAGGAATTGCTTCCCAAGATAGCTCAAGGGGAACTAATTCTTACCACGGCTCTCCTTGAAGGCGACGGCGTCTTCGATGCGTCTGGAATCACCGCTAAGGCAACACCAAAAGGAGACGACTTTGTAATAAACAGTATAAAGCTCTTCGTGGAAATGGCACATGTTGCCAGCCACATCATCTGCGTCACAAGGACAAAGGATGGCACTGCGCCTGAGAAGGGAATCACCCTTTTTATTGTCGACTCCAAAACGCCGGGGATAAGCTGTGAGGTGATGCCTACCACTGCCGCAGACAAGCTATGCGAAGTGCGTTTTCAGAATGTCAGTGTGCCCAAGAAAAATATACTTGGCAAGATTGATGAGGGCTGGCCTATTGTGGAAATGATGCTGCGTAAAGGTGCCATCGCAAAGTGTGCCGAATCCCTGGGTGCCATAGAGACCTGCGTGGAAATGACCGTGGCTTATTCCAAAGAAAGGGTTCAATATGACAGGCCTATAGGCGCTTTCCAGGCACTTCAACACAAGATGGCTGACATGTGGACGGCCATGGAAACCAGCCGTTATCTGATTTATGAGGCAGCCTGGATGGAGTCGGAGGGTCTTCCCTGCACTAAAGAAGCCTCCATGGCAAAGGCATATGTCAACGAGGTCTACAAGGATGTTAGCAAGTGGGCAGTGAGACTACACGGGGCAATCGCCACCAGTGCTGACCACGACATACCCTTTTATTACCGTAGAAGCAAGGCCGCAGATATTGCTTTTGGCAACACTGACTTCCACAGAGAGATAGTGGCCCAGAAAATAGGGCTGGCCTGAAGTCCCGCCCTGCAGTAAGTAGCTTAGTAGCCCTCATCTTTGGGGAGCCGGTTTTTACTAGTCCGCATTTGATACTTGTCCGGCGACTCAAGAAATTTGAAGTTAGGGTACTCTATCCGACAAAGTTAGCGATTGGCGGTGGTGGTAGGGTCTATGGGTTGCGACACTGAGCCCTGTACCTGTACAAGTTGGATAGAGCCTTGATTGAGGCACCAAGCGCAGGATATACAGGGAATCGCTCACTTTCAAAAGCCTTTTTAACCAGCAAGTGATACCTTCTATCCACTTCATCCTCCGAATAGGCATCGAGCGAAACGCAAACCATTATGGTCTTGCCTCTCTCATCTCGAGCATATTTACACCCCTGTACCATAATCTTAACCAGTTCCTTCAGGAAGTTCTCAAATGCTTCTCCCAACACATGCCGCAGGTAACGTATTTCATCAAAGTGCAACACTATTGAATGAATATTCTTATCGTGAGACAAGGCTTTGATAGCATCTGTAAGTGTCCCTGTTGTTCCGGGCGTGTTATAAAATATTGGCCAAGCGTCCAAGGGATTATTTATGCTTGTTCCCGCTACCGGAACCATTTTGCGCAATTCAGCTATCGTTTCCTTCATGAATTGGGGGACTTCCAGTCCTGCTTTTACACATAAATCAGTTTCAAGCACACTAAAACCACCGGAGTTGGTAATAATAGCGGTTCCTTTCCCTGAAGGGAGTGGAACACAGGACAACGCCAAAGCGGTATCCAGTAGCTCGTTAAAGTCCTCCACCTGGATTACCCCGGCCTGTCTAAAAAGCGAACTCCAGATTTCTGGCGAACCGGCTAATGAGCCTGTGTGAGAAGATGCTGCCCGGCGGCCGTGCTCAGTTACTCCTCCTTTGAGTGCCACTACCGGCTTTAGTTTTGCAGCTTCGGTCATCGCTGCTTTGAGACGCTTACCGTTTTTTATCCCCTCCATATATAAAGCTATAACCTCGGTTTCTGAATCATGCGCCAGGTACTCCAAGAAGTCGGGACAGTCGAGGTCTATGGCGTTCCCGTAGCTGATAACCTTACTGAACTTTACATTTCTCAGCTCCCCGATGGACAAGAATTGCTCGGCAAATGTTCCGCTTTGTGAAATCACCCCAACCTGACCTTCCTCGGTTACGACCCCTGGAACAAAAGCTAAGCCAGATTTGGGGCAACATATTCCCATGCAGTTAGGACCAATTAAGCTAACTCTTCCTCTGGCTATCTTCCGCACCTCGTCTTCCAAAATTTTCCTTTCTTCTACTCCGGTTTCACTGAAACCTGCTGTAAAGACATGGACTGCTTTTACGCCTTTTTCTATACATTCGGCCAATACTACTGGGACGAGCAATGCCGGCACTGCTATAACAACATAGTCAATCCCCTCTTCTATATCTAAGATACTGGCGTAGCATCTTTTACCGTGGAGTTCTTCATACTTGGGATTAACCAAGAACAGAGTGTCTCTGAGTTTTGTGCCCATTAAAGCCTGTGAGAAGCCATCGCTATCGGACGCTCCTATTACAGCTACCGTTCTTGGGTTGAAAATATACTCGAATTTTCCTGGTTTTTTTGCTTTCAATACAAGCCTCCTAATTGCGATGTTAATTGTGAAATTTTTAGACTGGATTACGATTAAGTTGTAGTAAAAGCATTATGCTATCATTTGTTTTTCCCAAAATCCAAATAATTTACCATATATTTGTTAGCCTATCAAATTAGCTTATTCAATACACTTTTTGGAAAAGCTGTCGAGTAGCTCACCCAGAGGAAATCTCCAGGCTCAAAGTAACATTTACAACCCCTAAACTCTTTGCTATACTTCGGCGGAGGTAGCTTTGCATTTTTTGCTCACATAATGAGGTAGCACGGCAATCTCGGAAAAGTTGATAGTAATAAGTATCGGTCACACGACATTATAATCATGCAGCTTCTTTACCATGAACTTGCCTCACCACCCACCTGAGCTAACAAAGTATTATTGATTAAGGAGTACGAAGAATATGCGTCAGCATAACTTGGACTTTCTCTTTCACCCTAATTCGATCGCCCTTGTCGGCATTACAACTGCCGAGACTTGGCACTGGACGCTCACTTTCCTGGAGGGCCTTCTGGAAATTGAATTCGACCGCCCTCTCTATCTCGTCAATCCTAAGGGGGGTGAGATCAAAGGTCATAAGGTTTATACCAGCCTAAAAGATGTTCCTGGTAACATCGACTACGTAATCGGCTTGGTTAATGCCCAAATTGCTCCCAGGCTCGTCGAAGACTGTGCCGAAAAAGGTGTACAAGTAATTCACTTCTGCACAGCCGGCTTTAGTGAGACCGGTGAAGAACCGCGAATAAAACTGGAATCTGAGCTAGCGGAAATCGCCCGCAGGAAGGGGATCAGGATTCTCGGTCCTAACTGTATGGGCATTTACTGCCCCCAATCACGCCTATCCTATAGTCCGGCTTTTCCCAAAGAAAGCGGCCCAGTAGGAGTCATTAGTCAAAGTGGTGGCAATTCCATCTATTTGGTCAGGCAAGCAGCATTGCGAGGCGTTCGCTTCAGCAAGGTCATAAGCTACGGCAACGCATGCGACATCAATGAAACAGATTTGCTCGAATATCTTGCTAATGATCCGGATACCAAAATAATAGCCATGTATATCGAGGGAATTAAGGATGGGAAGCGATTCCGCAGGATTCTACAGGAGGCAACGAAGGAAAAGACAGTGGTATTGCTCAAGGGGGGAGCTACCGAGGGAGGCGCTCGAGCGGTCGCCGGCCATACTGCGGCACTCGCGGGAAGCCGAGCTACCTGGGATGCCCTCTGCAAACAATTAAGAATCATTAGTGTCAGTAGCATCGAAGAAATAATTGATGTACTTGTCACACTTCTGTTCTTGCCTACTCCCAGAGGCAGGAATGCGTTGTTATTTGGTGTTGGAGGTGGAGCCAGCGTCCTAATCGCTGACGAGTTTGAAAGCAGAGGGCTAAGAGTCCCTCCACTACCCCCGGAGATCATTGCTCAGATACGGGAGTTTACTCCCATCGCCGGCAACATCTTACGAAATCCCGTGGATTATTCACAAGCCACGATGAACCTTGAGGGCGTAATTAAAACCTTCGATATATTATCAAGGTGGGAAGGAACTGATTTCCTGGTCACATTTGTCAGGACAGGTCAATTCACAACGTCTCTGATTTCAGAAAACCACCTAGATTTGTTAATGAGTAGGTTTTCCATAAATCAGGGCCTTCTCCCCAAGCCGGTAGCAATGGTGCTTGAACCCAGTATTTTGCCCAAAGAGGCTGAAGCCCTTCTGGTTGCTATTCGTGGTTGTATTTCATCCGGTTTGCCTGTGTATTACTCCTTTGCTGCCGCCGCCAACGCCATTAGTTTAGTATTGAACCACGCCGAGAGCCAGTCCCAAAGTGCTTCAGGCGTAGACCGAGGTAGCTGCCCTTGATTACGGTCGCTGTACTGGCAAGTTATAATACTAGAAGGAAAGGTAACAGCGATGGAGAGAACCCTTATTATACTTACCAAAATCCAGACGCCTTAAAATAAAGTTTCCGAGCTTCAATTTAGATATTTGGATTTGTTTAGGATTTAGTGTTTAGAGTTTGGTGTTTAAGATGGGTACATCTCGGAATTATCAAACACAAGGTATCATTTTAAAACACACTAAGCTGGGTGAATTCGACAAGATTGTCACTATTTATACTCCAGAATTTGGCAAGCTAAAGGCAGTAGCCAAAGGAGCTTGTCATCCCAAGAGCAAATTGGGTGGCAATGTAGAACCATTGACCCATAGCTTGATGTTGCTAGCTAAAGGGCGTAACCTCGATATTATTATCCAAAGTCAGACGATAAATGGTTTTCTGGCTCTGAAAAACGATTTATTGCGCATGGCTTGTAGCCTTTACATCTTGGAGCTTATTGATTCTTTTACTGTTGAGGGCGGTGAGAATCGTTTTTTGTTTGATTTATTGCTAGATATCTTAAATCAGTTGAGCGAGTCAGATAACAATGAGACTATATTACGCTACTTCGAGCTACATCTTCTTCACCACCTTGGTTACCGTCCCCAGTTGCACCGATGTGTCAACTGTGACTTGCCCCTCAATCCCACAGTAAATTTTTTCAGCTTAAGCAAGGGGGGACTGTTATGCCCTCAATGTAATTCTGAAGAAGATCGAAGATATGAAAAGATCGAAGCAATTTCATTGAAACCATCTCTTCCCATTTCAGTCGCGGCTTTGAAGGTTCTCCGTTTGTGGCAAAGCTGTGATTATGCTACTGCAAGGCGGGTTAGAATAAAACCAGAATTATCCTGGGAACTAGAGCAAATACTGTGCGAGTATATAAGATATATTTTACAACGCGAGCTTAAATCATTGAACTGGCTAAAAGAGTTGAAGAGGGAAATTACCGCAAACATGAACTCAGCACTTGACAAGCATATTAGAGGGTAGTAAAATCGCTCGATACCTAGAAGCAATAGCATAGAAAAGTATTTAAATGGAGAGTGCTTGGTATTCAAGTTAACTTTCAAATTTATTTGTTCATCGATCTGAAACTTCCCTTTTCAGCACATTGGTTCTCTAATTCATTAATAGTATGGCAAAATTAACTCGCAACTGAAGATAAACAATGTATATCGTAATAGCAGGCTTAAGTGATATAGGTAAGAATTTAGCGGAGCTCCTTGTCAAAGAAGGGAATGAAGTACTGGTTATAGACAGGGATCTTACCAAATGCACTGCAATAACAGAGAACTCTGAAGTTATGGCAATTATAGGAGACGCTGGCCAGAAGTCCACCCTCGAAGAAGCCAGAGTCAGGAGCGCCAATGCCTTTGTGGCTGCCGCTGGCGATGACTCGGAGAATTTAATGCTTTGCATGGTAGCCAAGGAAATGGGGGTAAAAACGGTAATTTCTCTTGTAGATGAAGCAGAACATGTGGAAACCTTCAAGCAGGCCGGCATTAATTTGCAGGTTAATCCAGATATAGTAGCAGCAAAGCACATCTACCGCATGATTTCACATCCTTATGTGAAGGACTACCTCTCTCTTGAAAGCGCGGAGATCTTCGAAATAGAGGTTGAGGATGGTATGAAATGTGTCAATAAATGGGTTTCTAAACTGTCAACCCCAAACGGGGTAAAGGTCCTCGTAGTGCAAAGAGGGGGAAAGTATTTGCTTTTAGACACTGAGATAAAGCCTAAAGATTGGCTGACTCTCATTGTGACCCGAGAAGCTACCAAACAGGGGACCGAATTCATGAATAGATGGTTCACCAAAGGGTAAGATTAACCCTACATATCATTGGCTCACTCTTAAAATACTTCGCCTTAGCCTACATTTTTCCTTTGTGTACCGCTCTTTACTATGGCGAGCCAGAGTGGCACATTTACCTGTATGGGCTACTGCTCACTCTCGGTATCGGATTAATTCTTCAGTTTGGGTTCAAAACCGCGAAGGAAATAGAGCGCGCTGATGGTTTTACCATAGTGGCTTTCACCTGGCTTCTCATTCCCCTTCTTGGCACACTCCCTTACGTATTTCTAGGGCTAGGTTTTATCGATGCCTTTTTCGAGGCAATGTCAGGCTTCACCACCACCGGGGCTACCATCCTCAGCACTACAGGAACAGAAGGATTTTTCGCATTACCGAGAAGTATCCTCCTGTGGCGTAGTCTGACTCAATGGTTGGGCGGGATGGGGGTTATTCTTCTCTTCATAGCTATCTTGTCCAGACTAGGAGTAGGAGGCTCGCAGCTCTTTGACCGAGAGTTTCCCGGACCGTTACCCGAAAGGCTGCGCCCTAGATTCAGCACCACTGCAAGGCTTCTCTGGACGATTTACGTGGGTTTTACAGGGGCTGAAGTAGCGCTACTTTACTTTCTGGCCAGGCTCCCACTCTTCGACTCAATCTGCATCTCCCTTTCAACTATACCTACTGGTGGATTCACCCCCACTGTAGAAAGCATCGGATACTATATTAATGCTTATCCGCTGGCTCAATATATCATTATGTTCTTCATGTTCCTGGCAGGCATGAGCTTCATACTTCACTATCAGTTTCTACGTGGGAACTGGAAATCACTTAAAAGCGAGGAATTCAAACTTTACCTGATTATTCTGGCAGTCGCTGTTTCACTATTAATAGGTTCACAGGGCTTGAGTTCATATAGAGAGGGAATGTTTCAGGCGATCTCAATCATGACTACCACAGGCTTTGTCACCGCTGATTTCGGCTCCTGGCATTCCGGTGCCAGAATAGTGCTTCTGGTCTTGATGTTTATCGGAGCCTGTGGTGGCTCAACTGGTGGGGCGATAAAAGTTGTACGGCTTGTAGCCCTGATAAAACATACGAGGGTAATGATGTGGAAGGCTATTTCACCGAAAGCTGTGATTCCGGTGAAACTTAACCAGAAACCCCTCCCAGATGGAATAATCCGAGACATAATCTCTTTCCTCTTTCTCTATATTGCTGTTGCTGTTGCAGCTTCAGTAATTCTTGGGTTTTTAGGGCTTGATTTCGAGACAGCAATTTCAGCAGTAGCTGCTACTTTGGGGAATGTCGGGCCTGGTTTAGGTTATGTGGGTCCTAATTTTAGTTATGCCTGGCTCCCCGGCGCAGCCAAGGTCATCTTGATTATGTGCATGTGGTTGGGGCGGTTAGAACTGTTTACCGTTTTTATGATATTTTCTCCCCGTTTTTGGAGAGGCTAATTAAGCTATAGTGGAAGTTCAAAGAAGGTTTGGGCTATACTTTGCGATAGGATTATGATCACGATTGCCTTTCAAGGGGAAAGAGGCGCTTTCAGTGAAGATGCAGCGATAAAGCTCTTTGGTAAAAACCTTGATTTCTCACCGTGTATCAGGCTGAAACAGGTTTTTGAACTTGTGTCACAGGATAGGGTTAAATTTGGGGTAGTCCCTCTGGAGAACTCTCAAGCCGGGAGTATCAACGAGACCTACGATCTATTATTGGCGTATCCTCTCAATATATTTGCTGAAGTTATTCTCAGAGTAAGTCATTGTTTGATGGCTTTGCCGGGAGAAAAGTTGGCGGATATAACAACGATTTACTCCCATCCCCAAGCCTTAGCTCAATGTGCGGAATTTTTAAGTAAACTGAATGCCGAAATTATGTCTAGCTATGATACCGCGGGCAGTGCCAAAATGATAAAAGAGAAAAAGTTGAGGAACTGTGCTGCCATAGCCAGCAAAAGAGCTTCCGATATTTATGGACTGGAGATTCTGGCACCGGAAATTGAGACGAGTGTCAATAACTATACCAAATTCGTGGCTATCTCTAAGCAGAAAGCTAAACCTGCGCAGAGAAATAAAACCTCTCTCGTTTTTGCCACTGAACATAAGCCTGGCTCTCTATACAAGATTTTGGGTATCTTCGCCACTAGGAATATAAATTTAACAAAATTGGAGTCCAGACCGAGCCGAACTAAGCCCTGGGAATATGTTTTTTATGCTGATTTCGAGGGTCACTTAGATGGCAGAGTTTACCAGGAAGCTGTGACGGAGTTACAGAGTGAGACTGCCTTCCTTAAGATACTTGGCTCCTATCCTCAAGCTACCTGAAGCTAATCTGTTAATAACCCCGCTTCTTAAATCCTGTTCAGATTCCCAAAATTCCCTCCCGTTTGCACTTTGGTAAAAGGCTAAGCTGCTCTTCTAACCAAGAGGAATAGCGGAATTGAGATTAGCTCCATGACGACGGCAAACAGGATTATGTAATTGATGGAAAGTTCATAGAATAGCCCCATCAGTGCACTTCCCAGAAGCCAGGACGCCCCATATACTGTATGGAAGATTCCGTAGGCAAATCCTCTTCGCTCCATGGGTGTTAGGTCAGCAATGGCGGCACGCATAATCGTTTCCTGAATCCCCATGACCACACCCCATAATACTATGCCAATTAACACCAGGCTGTAGCTGTAGGAAAAGGCAAGGAAGGGAATGGGCAAGGTCAACAAAGGAACTGCCAATAGCGATATAAGCCCAACTTTATCGTATGTCTTGCCCACGACCAGAGCTGCCAGGGCATCCACACCCATAGCAATGGCATAAATTAAGGGAATGTGAGCATCCGGGACAATAGCTTGGACTTTGAGATGGTAGGAGATTAACTGGAAATTGGCAAATCCGGCCACGGAAAACAAAGTAAAAATAGTATAGAGCCAGAAAACTCTGGGGAGTTTACCTTTGATGTCTTGCCTGCTTGCTTCCTCTGGAGTTTCAAGTTTCTGCGGTGAAGGGACTTTCTTCCTGGCTATGGCTAGAACAGCCAAGGTTAGCAAAGCCGGAATCCATAACAAGGTAAAGCCCTCACGATAGGTTCCGTGGTAAAGAAGAACAAGGGAAAAAGCGAGAGGACCAATAATAGCGCCAACCTGGTCCAATGCTTCGTGAACAGCAAACCCCCAGCCTCTTCCCACGTCTTTTGCAGCATAGGAAAGCATGGTATCTCTAGCCGGAGTTCTTATTGCCTTTCCTGTCCGTTCCAAAATGATAAGCACGGCAGCAAGTTGCCAATAGCCAGCAAATGACAGCAAGGGAATGGACAGGAGCAGCCCGTAACCTATAAAAGTCAGAATCCAATATGCCTTAGTGCGATCGACAAGATAGCCAGAGGCCAAGCGCAGAGCATAGCCAACGAATCCGCCAATGCCAGCTACCAAACTAACAACACTGGCACTCGCCCCAAGCATATACAGGTACGGCCCAGCAACACTTCTAACTCCTTCGTAGGTTATATCCCCGAATAGGCTGACAATCCCCAGGAGAATGATGAAATACACGGCAAATCCCTTTGTATTTTTGAATTACTAAATGACCTCAAGAAATTTGGCAGGCTGGCAACTATGCTATAACTTTGCTCTTAGCTTCCGGTATGTGGAAGTCAAGGCTTCCGATAAGACTTTGGTATCAGACAACACCGGCATGAAGTTAGTGTCACTTTGCCACCTGGGGACTATATGAGTATGGAGATGCTCCGCTATCCCGGCTCCAGCTACTTTGCCTACATTCAAGCCGATATTGAAACCAGTTGGCTCCATTACCTCTTTTAGAAGTCCCAAGCCTTTCTTGATAATGTCAAAATGTTCCTTCGCTTCTTCATCAGTTAAGTCATGCAGATTTGCTATATGTCGATAGGGGGCAACCATTAAATGCCCCGGATTATAGGGGAAGGCGTTCAGGATTATGAAATTGTGTTGACCACGATAAAGGATAAAATTTGCCTCGTCGTTATTTTCCCCAGGTTTCTGACATAAAATACAGCCGCTTTCTGTTGCCCTCTGTATATACTCTATTCGCCAAGGTGCCCAAAGATATTCCATTAAACCTATATAGTATGCTGATTCTGTGTTAAGTGCAATAGTATCCCTAGTTTGGATGAAAAATTCTGGATATGGCAAAATGAGTTGACTATGGGATTCAGCTAAGACTAAAATACTTCGGGGTTAATATGCTTGAAGTTTTAACCCAAAAGTTGACCGCTGTACTTGATAAGCTTGGCAAGAAAGGCAAGCTTAGTGAAGGGGACATCGACGATGCTTTGCATCAGGTACGGCTGGCGCTTTTGGAAGCAGATGTAAATTTTAAGGTGGTCAAGGAATTCTTGTCCAAGGTGCGAGAGCGCGCTCTTGGCTCTGAAGTATTGCGCAGCCTAACACCAGCCCAGCAGATTATCAAAATTGTAAATGAAGAATTAATTGCTATCCTGGGTGGAGAGCCTGGCCGTTTAGCTTCGGTTACTAACTTACCAGCGGTCGCTTTGCTTGTAGGATTGCAAGGCTCCGGTAAGACCACTACAGCAGTGAAGTTAGCTGTTCAACTCAAACACCTAGGGCAGCATCCTTTATTAGTAGCTGCTGATACTCGCCGACCTGCTGCTATTGAACAACTAAAATTACTGGGTGAGCAACACGATATCCCGGTATATAGTGAGGATGCTAGCGTAGCAGCAACCACAATTTGCCAGCATGCTCTAAACCAAGCCAAAGGAAAAGGATTGACCTGGGTTATAGTAGATACTCAAGGGCGTCTGCACATTGACGAAGCCATGATGCAGGAACTGGTTGATATTAAAGCCCTGGTACAGCCTTCAGAAGTATTACTTACAGTAGATGCTATGATCGGGCAGGATGCTGTAAGAGTGGCTCAAGAATTCCACAGTCGCATCGGGCTCACGGGACTCATCCTGACGAAGATAGATGGAGATGCCCGAGGTGGAGCTGCTCTCTCCATTAGATTTATTACCGGGGTGCCCATAAAATACCTGGGCACGGGTGAGAAGATGGATGCGCTGGAGGCATTTTATCCTGACCGCTTAGCGTCTCGCATTCTAGGTATGGGAGATATGCTCACCCTCATCGAGCGAGCTGAGACAGCCTTTGACCAACAACAGGTCAAGAATTTGGAAGGGAAAATGCGCAGTGGGGATTTTGACCTTGAGGATCTCCTTAGTCAAATGCATCAAATTCACAAGATGGGTTCCTTAGGACGCCTGGTGGAAATGATACCAGGCTTTTCCAAACTCGCTTCCCATTTGCCAGATGACGAAGGTGAAAAACAGCTAAAGAAGATAGAGGCTATTATCCTGTCTATGACTTATGAGGAGCGGCGCAATCCAGCCATTATTGATGGCCGACGGCGAAGTCGTATTGCTCAGGGGAGCGGCACCACATCCAAAGACGTTAATCAACTTCTTAATCAGTTCCGTGAGGTACAAAAGTTGACTAAGTCAATAACACGAGGTAAATTACCTAAAAACATGGGGCCTATGTTTGGTATGCCCTTGAGATGAAATCAGTCTAGATAGCCCTTGAGCTTTCGACTGCGGGTGGGATGACGTAACTTGCGCAGAGCCTTGCCTTCAATCTGTCGTATTCTTTCCCGAGTTACATTGAATTCTCTACCCACCTCTTCCAGGGTTCTAGCATGTCCGTCTTTAAGGCCAAACCTAAGCTGCAACACCCTTTTTTCACGCTCAGTAAGTTCACCAAGCACTTTATCTATTTGTTCTTTGAGTAGCTGCTGTGAGGTGGCTTCAGTCGGCGCTAAACTGGCATGATCTTCAACAAGGTCGCCTAACCGACTATCTTCATCTTCGCCAATAGGCATATCTAGCGATATTGGCTCACGGAAAAACAAGGCCATGACTTCTTCTACTCTTTCTGGCGACATACCTAGGCGGCCGCCGATTTCTTCATAACTTGGCTCGCGTCCAAGTTCTTGAACTAACTGCCGCATTGTGCGTAATAGCTTGTTAATTGTTTCTACCATGTGTACCGGAATGCGAATAGCGCGAGATTGGTCAGCTATAGACCGAGTAATCCCTTGCCTGATCCACCAAGTGGCATAGGTACTGAACTTGTAGCCTTTTCTATACTGAAACTTATCTACAGCCCGGATGAGGCCAATATTCCCCTCCTGGATAAGTTCAAGGAGAGGCATGCCATGCCCAATGTATTTCTTGGCTATGCTCACCACTAGGCGGAGGTTTGCTTCAGTGAGATGCCTTTCCGAGGCTTTTGCTTCAGCCTGTACCAGCCTAAAGTAAGTTTTGAACTCATTGCTATGAGAATCAATTCGAGAGAGGAATCTCTCGTTAGTCAGGAGAGTCTTTAGTTTTTGCCATGAAGTTTTATCTTTAGCTAGGAGCTCCAGCAACTGTGGGGGCAGAAGTTGACTATTTATAGAAAGATTTACTATTGCTTCTTCGGCTGCAGTGATTCCCTTGCCTATGCCTTTAGCAGTTGCCGCTATTAACGATGGGTCTATAACATTATCAATGGCGGAGCGGAATTTAGGATTCCTAATCGTCTCTCCCACGTTGCTAGAGGGATCGATACCAATACGTTCTTCGACAATCTGAACAACCTGATATGCCTTTGATAATTGAGAAATTGTCTGAATAACTATGTCCACGGGTGAAGGTAATTTCTTGTATTTCCTGAAATGGTTTTCATCGATTTCATCTAAGCTCCTGCCCAGCTCTATCTTCCGGCATAGTGACTTCTCTTCATTGACATTTAGAAGTGGCACTCTGCCAATTTCCTGAAGATACATACGAGCTGAGTCATCGGTTATCTCATGTTCTTCTAGCGGTGCCGGTGGCTTGATTTCTTCAGTTTCCTCAGCGATAAATTCTTCGCTTTCCTCTTTTTCTTCAACTTCCTCGGCTAAGGTGCTGACATCCTCAGCTTCAGCTTCATCGCTGAGTAAGCCTTCAGCCACTACCTCATCACTATCTAAGTTGATAGTTTCTTCTTTCATTGAACCCATGGTTTTTTTCCTTTTTTGACAAAGATATCCTGAAGTTGTTGCCCGGATTTTACTCCCTGCTCCTCTAGTTTGGACAACTCTGAGCTTATACCACCCTTTTCCCTCTCAAGCTCAAGCGTCGCCTCCTTCTCTGTTTCTAGTTTCCGGGATAACTTCTCCTGCAGACGAAGAATACAATCGGCTAAATCACGCTGTCGTGTTCGCTCGCTTTCCCGTATAGCTGGCGGGAAATTTTCATTAACCAAGTAGTATAAATGTTCTAATAGACTTGTGTCAAGTTGGCTTTCAAGGTTTGAGATATCGGAGGAATGTTGCCATTTGACAAAGACCTCCCGATTTTCCGTGAATTCAAAGTGTTCCGGCGATAGCTCTTGAGCTAAGGGGCGAAGCTCTGGGTACTGAAGTAAAAGTGCCAAGCAGCGTTCTTCGATACTACTAGATATCAACTGGCGGCCAAGGCGAGACGGTTCTGCGGCTTTGCTAGGTTGAGGCCTTTTCCTATTAATCTTTAATTTCTGCAAGGCAGCTTCTACGTCCAATGTTCTCATTTTCAGTGCGCGAGCCAGTTGCTCTACATAATGGTTATATTGCGTGTCGTCCTTTCTTTCAAATTCAGAAATCAAGGGCTGCAGTTTTTGTACAGCCAGGGACTTGTCTCTGGCTTTATTGATATCGACCTTGCTTATTACAGATTGAAAGGCGAAGTCTAAAATAGGCATAGCTTGTTCTACCAGTTTCTGCCAGAGGGTAGGATCCTCTCCTATTACTTCGTCCGGGTCTTTGCCCGGAGGTAATAAGATGACCTTTGCTTCGGCATTGGAGGAAGCTAATATCGTCCTGCCTCGCAAAGTAGCCTCCTCTCCCGCAAGGTCGGCGTCGAGCGCCAAAGTTATCTTGTTGGTCAATCTCTTGATGCCTTCCACTTGCTTCTCGGTTAAAGAAGTCCCCATTGAGCCGACTACATTTTGCCAACCGCGCTGGTGAGCGGCGAGAACATCCATGTAGCCTTCTACGATTATTACTAAGTTTTTCTTTCTAATGGCAGATTTAGCCTTATCAATGCTATATAAGCTGCTACCCTTGTCGAAAATTGGTGTTTGGGGAGAGTTGATATATTTAGGCAGGGAGTCGTCCAGAACTCTAGCTCCGAAACCAGTCACTCGACCCTGGATATCACATATAGGAAACATCAGCTTGTTGCGAAATCTATCGTAACTACCTCCTTCCTCCTTCTCAATTATTAGACCAGCTTCTACTAGCTCCTTCTCTGTGTAACCTTTACCCAGCAGGTAACTCTTAAGGGTTTCCCAGGCATCAGGGCTGAAACCGAGACGGAACTCCTTTATAGTCTCAGGTGTGACCTTTCTCTTTGCCAGATAGCTCCTTGCCGCCTCGCCTGCCTTAGTGTTCAAAAGTAGATAGTGATAGTATTCGGTAGCTGCTTCATTAATCTGAAATAATCTCTCTTTCTTCTCATCCTCAGCCTTGCTTGGCGCCTCAAGGTGGCTTAAAGTTATACCTCCCCTCTGAGCTAAAAGACGAAGAGCTTGGCCAAAATCAATGCCCTCTTTTTTCATGATAAAAGAGAAGATATCGCCGCCAGTTCCACACGCACCAAAACAATGCCAGCTTTGTTGCTCTGGAAAGACAAAAAAAGAAGGGTGTTTCTCAGTGTGGAAGGGACATAAGCCTTTGAAGTTACGCCCAGCTTTTTGCAGAGTAACATACTCAGAGACGAGCTCTACTATATCTAACCTCTGCTTTACTTCTGTGATTACGCTCATTGAGATATCTCTTCGGCTAATCTTAGCGCATATTGATCGGTCATTCCAGCAATGTAATCAATCACTTTGCGCTCATTGTTATCCGGCAGAGAGGCAAATTCCCGAGGTAATCTATCCTCGTGCTGCAGAAAATGAGAATATAACAGACGCAATACCTTTCCCGCCTTCACTGCCTCCTCTTCAGCCAAGCTGGGATAATATACTTTGTCAAATAAAAACTGGCGGAGTATGTTAGTTGCTCTAATGACTTCCGGGCTCATGCCTATAGTTGGATTAGCTAAATTGCCATTGCCACTAACAGGCCAGGAGCAGTCTATGATATCACAAACCAGAGTATTAATTCGCTGTGAATGCGTATGTCCCAGAGTTGCTACTACTGGCTTGGGCAAACCATTCTGGGAGATAATGCCAGCCCTTATAGCATCCTCGACATCGTGGTTAACATAGGCCATGATATCGGCTATCTTGCATATTTGTCCCTCTAAAGTATTGACATCTCCCCATCCTTCTCCCAAGATGTCAACTTGTCCCTTGGAATGATTGAGTATGCCATCTCTCACTTCCCAGGTAAGATTTAGCCCCTGCCCCTCTCTCTCTAATAAATCGACTACTCTTAAGCTTTGCTCATTATGCCTGAAGCCACCGTGACACAACCCGTTTAAGACATCCTCGCCTATATGACCAAAAGGCGTGTGCCCTAAATCATGTCCGAGAGCAATAGCCTCAGCGAGGTCTTCGTTAAGATTTAAAGCTCGAGCTATAGTTCTGGCTATTTGGGATACTTCCAGAGTGTGAGTAAGCCTGGTGACATAATGGTCACCCAAGGGAGCAATAAAAACCTGTGTCTTATGTTTTAGCCGACGGAAGGCCTTGGAATAGATAATACGGTCACGGTCACGTTGGAAACTGGTTCTTATGGGGCATGG
>Ga0209635_10000779_pt1 | contig 22914 bp, 42 predicted proteins | sample DeeMarSWOR230_32_FD_187463 | JGI IMG/M metagenome (GOLD analysis project Ga0209635, IMG submission 187463) | Marine sediment microbial communities from White Oak River estuary, North Carolina - WOR-2-30_32 (SPAdes) (version 2) | ecosystem: Environmental > Aquatic > Marine > Intertidal zone >...
CTAACAGTAATAGTCTGCAGTGACCAATCCCCCCAACCGTAAGCAGTATTCCAGTTACTAATATTAGTGGCAGTAATGCCCGCAGCTGCAGATGCGCCAAATACCGGATCAGTCTCAGTGAAGCTTGTCAGATAAAGTCCAGCATGATCTCCCCAACCATAAGCAGTATTCCAGTTACTTATATTAGTTGTGGTTATACCAGCAGCCGCTGATGCTCCAAACACCGGATCAGTTTCACTAAAACTAGTTAAGTAACTGCTATGGCTGTGCTGTCCGTCAGCGTCATTAACTCCACCAACATCGGTCAACGCGGTATGCTGTGCACTAGTCATGTGGTATCTCTCAGTAGCATTTCCACCTTGTAGACCAAGTAGATTATTGTGTATCTGTGATCCAGTTACAGTAACAATATAATCATAAATCAACTTAGCAGTTGCTAACTGATCGTCCGTGGAAGCATCACTAATTGAGTCACCAGAATCTAGGATTTCATTAACATCAGCACCGGCCTTAAGAGCCATACCACCAGTGTCAATTGTCATCTCAGTAGTATTGCTAGCACCAAATACGATAGTATCTGTGCCACTATTAACCGTAATATAAGTGTCACCCTGAGTTCTTAATGTTTTGTGCGTATCATCCCACCAAGTAACTCTTGTATCAGTAGGTGAATCTTCGCGTGTGGCAACAGGTTGCAGCTCCGCGGAATTAAACGCATCCTGACTTCCAGAAACACCAACACGGAATGTATCTGTTCCTTCATCAAATACAAAGTAATAGTCCGTTTCACTACCACGGTCTACCTGAATACCAGCTTCGCCGGCTGTTACTCCAGCACCGACTTCGCCGTAATTAATATGCATAATATTATCCGAAACCTGTACGATTTCAGTATTAGTATAAAACAAAGTACCAGTAACAGTAAGATCTCCACCAATGGTTACGTTACCTTCGGTGTAAATAGCTTTCTGTAAGTGAGCTATTTTAGGTCTAATCTGGGTAGTTGGTGTATCCACAATTTCCCAAATAATGTCAGACTGCAAAGAGCCACTGATTGTATCAACTTCTGTTTCTGTATAATATCTACTGTCATGGATATGAAGGCTAGTAGCATCTTCCGCTCCACTGACCGCTGTCAACAGCTGATGTTCATTTTCAGTCAGGTGGTAATATTCATTGGCGGTTCCACCCTGGAGACCTTCAAGATCATTATGAACCATAGCACCAGATACAGTATCCACATAATCATAAATCAACTTAGCAGTAGCCAACTGATCGTCCGTTGAAGCTGGTCCAATAGAGTCAGCATCCACAGTATTAAGAATCTCGTTAACATCAACTGTGGAGTTTTTCAACGCCATACCGCCGGTACCGATAGTCATCTCAGTGGTCTGACTCGCTTGTAAGAGAATGTTATCATTGGTGTAGCTTACTACGATCTCAGAAGCAGTAGATCCACCTATATTAACACTGTTTCTGTCGGCGCTGAAAGCATACCAACCACTCCTTCCGGTAAATGCATATATCTGACCTTGGGTTGAATCAGAAGGTTGTCCTTCAACTACATAACAAGGTCCAGAAAGACCGTCTCCAGCAAACTGATCTCCTCCAAGTTGCATTGTCGTCCAATCATTGGGGACATCTTTATGTATCCAAAGACCGTCCTCATGTATAAACAACGTACCGCTGGTTATATTAATATAACCATTAGGATAATCAGATCCTTGATCCACCCATGTATAAGTACCTTCAGTAAATGTCATGGTACCGGTTTCAGCTATATTACCATTATCATCCACATAGTACATATAAGTAGGAGTACCGCCCTGAGCAGCCGATAGTCCAGAGTATGTGGTGTAAATCAACTTAGCGGTCGCTAACTGATCATCTGTAGATGAAGCGTCAATAGAGTCATTTGAATCTAGAATTTCATTAACTGTTACGTCTCCATCAAAACCCAACGTGCCAGAAACATTGACGTTACCAGTAGCGTCCACATTTTGAGTAATAGTTAGTGTGGCCCCGTCAGATGATAATGCATTATAAGTGTTAGCATCTAAATGCCAACGGTTACTAGCGTCCCCACCCTGTAAACCGCTAGTACTATTATGGTCAATACCAGAATCCTTCACATACAGCGCTCCCTCACCATTAACGCCAAGGTCTGTACCAGACACCGTCAAAGCCACATCCTGACCAGTAACGTTTAGTGGATCAGTAGCTGTCATAAGATACTGGGTGTGATCATTATCACTTAGCCCAGCCAGATTACCATGATCTATCGCACCACTAGCGGTGGCAGCATCTATTTCGTCACTTAATGCTCCTGAAATAGTATCTACCTCCGATTCAGTATAATATCTATCATCGTGAATATGCAACGAAGTAGCATTTACTACCCCGCTTACGCCAGTTAATAATTCATGTTGGGTCCCGGTTAGATGATAATACTGGTTAGCGGCGCCTCCCTGGATATTATTTAGCTCATTATGGTCGTCCTGTAATGACAACTGATTATCGACATATAATTTAGTTGCCAAATGAGCATCCTCGGTGGGAGTTACACCGGATACCGTACCGCTAAATGGCCTAGTCCCATCCGCGTAAACATAGACTGAGTCCAATTTATCATCGGCAATGGCACCAGAAATCATGGCATTCGTTATACCTAAATTCTTAACACGTAAAACGTCACCGGCAATTTCAATAGATGAGTTGTCGACATTAACGCTCATCACATTACCGCTGACGCCTAAACCGTCGCCAGCATAGGCGACTCTAATCTGCGCGCCTCTAATTTGAGTAGCCATCTAGGTTAACCTCCCATTGTATTTCTCATTCCACAATATAACTTGCAAGTAATATATCATCCACCTCCAGAGTGACATTAAAAGTAATTATACTACCTGAAATAGTATAGTCCTTTCCCACTCCTGGCTCTATCAATAGACCATTGACATAAATTTCAACCGTGTCATCTACTGGGATATCAGGTAATGAATAAAGTGCCCCACTAATCAAAGTTAGTGGTTGATTCATTTTGAAATAAACAGCGCTAGCCATGTTTGATTCTAACCATTCTAAAGCATCCTTCACCGAAAGTCCGGGAACGCTTGAGTCATTGAGAACCTGGCTAGCTAAACCGCCGCCTCCTTGTGATTCGCCCGGTCTAGTAAAAATAACTGGCATTAAAGATCCTCCTCCAAGAATTCTAAAATTTCTTTGATCCAGCATTTAGTCGCGAAGCGACCTTGTAGAACTAGTAAGTATAAAGTTAGTACATATAAAATAGAATGATCTTAATGATCTATTGTGGTAGATCCTATTGATCTATGTCGTAGATCACATTGATCAGTGTAATGCCTAATGAGAAATCTAATTCGTAATTAATCGCTAAATCCGTATTTCTGTTTTTTCTCATTGGATCTAATGATAGGGTAAATGGTTTAATAGCGGTGTCGTCTATGGGGATTAAATAGCACCTGTTGTTTTCAGGGTAATAAACACCAAAAAAATCGGCCTCCCCAACATAGTCTCTGCCAAATCTTATACTATTGAAACGAAACCCAGATCCATACTTGTGAGCGGTTTTAACCTGTATTTTATAGAATTTATCCCTTATTTCTATAACCATGTCTGCGGGGTTATTGTCCCCATAAGGTATATAGACCGGCATATTTCTCTTTCTAAATTCAATAATAAATTTTAATTCACTAATTTCCCCCACATCTTTAGGACTTCTCATAATAATTTCCCGAGGGTAACGGTTTCCTATAAAAATTTGTATTCGTGAACAGAGTATAGAAAAGCGTATCTCCGTTTAGTATTCGTTTATACACGAGATCTCTGGGGTTGTCTATATTGTCTATTATAAAATGTTTATAATCAGATTTTAAACAATAAGCTCGTATATCTTCTATTTTAGGGATAGTCCAAATATCGTTCACATTTGAATCCGACTTTAATTCAGTTAGTTGATTTTCTATATTTTCGGATACCGGTGTCTCAAATCTTAGTAATAAATGATATAGTAAATAGATGCGATCCTGGCCATTTTTGTGCCTGAATCCCAAAAAATATCTATTATTCCTGAACTTTTTATTCAGTTTAACAATAGCTCCTATATCATGAAGATGTTTAAGGGAACGTCGCATTGTTGGGTAGCTCATATTACCTATTTTATGAACTAATAAAGTATTCTGCTTTATATTAGCTATGAGTATACCATTTTCATAAAAATACTTGTCCAGTATAGCACTATCCCACAAAGCCATTAAAACTATTTTATCGTTAGTGGATAATATATATCTCCAGTAATAACTTCTAGTTAAAACCTGCGGAAACTTATTATATCCGTTATCAAATAAATCCTTTAAATCCACAGATTATCTCCTTATAAATGCTTAAAAAAAGGAACATCTTCGCCTTTATGTGTTTTTTTCTTATATTTACTACACTCTACCGTAATTTCATTTTCTAGGTCCATTCCTGATATTAAACATAGATTTATAATTGCTATAGTACCTTCTTCAGGCGAGATAATATTCTCGTCTTCATCATAATATTCATCCGACTCACTTGGTATAAAAACTCTTCTAAACTTGTATTCACATGATTTACACAAACTGCTATTATCGACAGTAGTCATATTTTTTGCGCCTTTGTATTAGGGATCTATTTACAGCCTCGTCTTCTTTATAGCCTTCAATCTTTCCCTCGGCTTTCATGCGCTTTATTTTGGCATTTACAGAGTCGGCCGACCTTTTACGCCCGGATAAATTTTCTAGCCCCCGTAAGAGTTCCTTAATGGTCATATTTGCGTAATTTGTAGCTAGAAATTCTTCTTCCTTTAAATGCCATCCTATTCTTCTTACCATATCCCGTCTCCTTTAAATACATTTCTATAAAATAAAGGTTAGATAATCTAATCGTCACTTAATATTATCGTAGGGAATTTCTTTTCCCCTACCCACTTATTGTATAAGGATTCCCAGTCCAAATAGGACATTTCATCTTGAAATTTAGAGTACTTATGTTTAAATTCTTCCATCTCCCTAGACGTATTGTCCAGAAATTCAGAAATAAATCTATCTATATCCATCTAGGCACCTATTGATACAACCTATTTTCTAATTTGTCTATTAAATCTTGGATACGTTCTATTCTATCTTCAAGCCCCGCATTGTTGGGATCCTCGTCCAACTGGTTCTTTAGCAATATTTTTAAATTTCTCAGTGCTTCAAGAGAAATCAAATTATTAGTCCGCTCCGAAGCCTTATTTTGTTGTTGTATAGATTGCAATGTATCTATTTGTTCCTGTGAAACCTGTTTTATATCAGCTACTTCCGACTTTGTCTCAGCGGCATCAGACTCATTTTCATATCTATCTTCGAAAAAAATAGCTGCCATAAATACCATACCTATGGCACCTATAATAGATATAATTATTTTTCCATTTTTAGATATATCCATTATTCATTACCTCGTTTGGCTGGGGAAGAAGGATTCGAACCCTCGACCTTCCGGGTCAGAGCCGGACGTTCTACCACTGAACTATTCCCCATTCATTACTATCTATTTACAGTTACATTACCATCATTCCAGCTTCCGCCGTCATACCATTGAAATTTCAGATCATCACCGTCTCTCATTATCCTCCAGGTTCCACTGGTTGTAGCGTCGCCAAGATAATATGCGTTCATATCACCTACTTCAACGTCACCGTTAAGTGTCATCTTATCTTGATCAACTTCTATCAGGTCTTCCATCCCCTGAACGCCTATAGTTCCAGACGAAGTACCGAAAATTATATCACCGATCACGTAGAAATTACTATCTGTGCCTATATCACCAGTAACCTGTAGTTGTTCAGGTACTATTAAATGTGAACCAGTATAAGTTAGATGTAAATCGCCTAGATATATACTGCCACTACTGGTATGTAAATTGTTACAATAAATGTCACCAGTTCCAGAAATTGTGTCTGAACCAAATAAGATATCATTGCCGTTGGTGTCCAGATACCCACCAAGTTGTGGTGTGGTGTCTTCTACAATATCACTAATCCCGCCACCAGCAGCCAAAGCACCGCTGACTGTATTAACATGATTGTAAATCAACTTAGCTGTTGCCAACTGGTCATCCGTTGAAGATGCGCTAATAGAGTCACCATCAGCAGTATTAAGGACCTCATCTACATAAACTGTAGAGTTATGGAATTTAATACCGTCGTTACCTCTTAGAATTGTTATTGGATATACACCATTGCCTGACTTAAGATACATTTTATCTTGATTTTCTGCGACACTATAATTCGGGCCATAAATATATAGACCAAAATTACCGTATCCAGTTAGTTGTGTCAGATTATTGGTATTGTTGGGTCCACCAGAAGCCTGTAAAAAATCACGCCCCGAAACCGCCAGAAGCATGTCATTTTCTCCGGAAGCTTCGGATGTTGAGAAAGCTATGTAAGACTCACCATTAAGCCAATCACCGAGCCACAAATATCCTTCAGAACCACCTACACCAGGATCAATCTCTTCCAAGTGTAAATAGTTTTCACCATTTAAAAATGCATCGACTTCACCTGTACCACTATTGACTGTTAGATACGTATTGCTGGAATGACCAATTAAAATTTCAGCATCAGTCGTAGCAGAAATTTGAAGTTCTTCATGAGCATTCAGATGATAGAACTCATCCGCTCCAACGTCTCCACCTTGTAACCCTTCAAGCTCATTATGAACCATTGCACCAGATACGGTGTCAATGTAATCGTAAATCAATTTAGCGGTAACTAACTGATTGTCAGTAGAAGCAGTAGATATAGTGTCATCCACTGAGTTCAAAGTTTCATTAACACCAAAATCAGACGCATCATTATGTAAATGAATACCCCCCGTCCATCCTAACTTTAATGTAGCATCATTAAAATGTAATATCTGATGCCCATTAGCAAACATACTAAAATAAGGAACACCAAAGTTCCAATACAAAGAATTATCTTCTGAAGCGTCTCCTAAATATAGATAGGTGCTATTCAAATATAGATAAGGAGACCCATCTACATCCAGACTAAAAGTATCATCAGAGTTATTTAGTGAAAGACCAGTTCCACCAGACTCACCAATTCTAACATCACCAGTAGCCACATCATAGGTCATATCCGCTGTCTCAGCTAAATTGCCACTTACATTACTATACAGCATATAACCTGATGTTCCACCACTCCAGCCAACATTATCCAAATTAGAACCATCGCCATAAAATGTTCCAGAAATAGTTCCACTAATAGATGTTATATCACCAATGACGACTACATTACTATGAGTAAATAAATTTTCACAAAATGCGTCCTTGTCTATGAAAATACTTTCGGGAATATTGAGTTCATTTCCATTATAAGTCAGATGTAATCCACCAAGATAAATACCGCTTCCAGCGGTATACAAATCATTACAATAAATATCGCCTGTTCCGGAAATGGTTCCACCGACATTAAGTTCTCCGTTAATTGTGGTGTCACCATCAACATAGACCTCGCCATTAAGGCTTAAAAATGGAGTATCAAACTCTCCATAGATTAGTGGTGTTACTGTATTAGAGTTGGCAATATGTAATTTGTTTGACCCAGTTTCGTTGTAACCAGCTTTGTAACCTATAAATACATTACTATTACCAGACACACTAGTATACCCAGTCTGAAATCCTAATAGTGTATTATAAGAACCATCTGCAATATTATAACCAGACGAAGCACCTACCAAAACGTTCTGACTAGTCACAGTAATTCCTATGCCAGCTTCATTTCCAATAATAATATTATTATCACCCTCTGTTATACTATAACCAGCCGCTGGTCCTATCAGAATATTATTAGTTGGTGTAGCTCCTTTTCCACCAGAACCACTAAGTTCATATCCAGCCTGGCGCCCTATTGCAATGTTATCCAGACCCACTGTGCACAAGGCACCGGCTTCGGGTCCAATAAATATATTGTCCTCACCATCAGCGGGATTACCGGCTCCTATACCTATAGAAATATTATCATCGGCACATCCACCTGGCGCCCACATAAACTGGTTGCCTTCAAAGAATACACCAGAAGTACAAGTCAAGTCGACAGAGTGAGCTGAAATAGTAAAATTACCGGCATTCCAATCCCCAGTTAACTGGCGAGTACCATTGGTTAGTAAATATTGAGTATGATCATCATCTCCTAACCCGAGTAAATTACCATGATCTATAATAGTGCCCAATAATACCCAAGTGGCATTATTGTACACATAAATTTTTTCTTCATCCTCTACAAAAGCGGCGACGCCTTCATTACCAGATACAGATGTCTCACTCCAAGCAGACCCATTCCATTCATAGATATTATCTTGGGCCCATGAGCCTGAGGTAGTTGGCGCAATATATCTATTAGTGCCAGAGGCCACAGCTCCGCCATACGCAACAGTTTTACTTAAAACACTATCCACCCAATCAATAATTGATGGTGGATGCGTATGATTAGGAGACAATGTGAAGTCATAATTCCGAGATAACGGATTATAAGTAACATACATGTCTCTATCTCCCCTATAGATTTGGAGCGGGCAAGGGGAATCGGACCCCCGTACCTGGGTTGGAAGCCCAGCGCATTACCACTATGCTATGCCCGCTTATTGTTGGACTGGATTAGGAGCTGGTCCGGGTTGGCCAGCCATCTGCCGTTGCAACATCTCTACTGGAACTATTCTAATTTGAGGAATAACCATCCCGGCTTTTAAAAGAATAGTAGCTTCTAAATCACAGTTATATTTTTTTAGTACAGCTGAAATCTCTTCGTTACTTCTACTGATTCTTTCCTGTATTTCCTGTTCTGGAGTTTTCCTAGGAGTCTCCTCTACAGCCTCTACTTTTTTTGGTCTTCCTGGCCCCCTCTTGGTAGTAGTCTCAGGATTTTTTGCCTTTTTTCTTGCCATTTTAAATCTCCTTTAATTTTATAATTTATTTGGAGCCACCGATCGGAATCGAACCGATGACCTCATCCTTACCAAGGATGCGCTCTGACCTTCTGAGCTACGGCGGCTATTACGTCACGCTGCTGGGAGGAATCGAACCTCCGACCTTCAACTATGCGCTGAGCCTTACCCTATACAGGAACCACGTCTTTGCTCTCAGCAACGGGCTACATAATTGGTTATGCTCTACCACTGAGCTACAGCCGCGTTAAGCGTTTTTATTTTAATTGTTCAAACTTAGTGCAGGTAGGATAACCCTTGTTATCCCGTATCCACTCTTTCGGATATTTTTCACCATTAATATTAAATATCATGGCGTTGGCTAAAACTTCGCACCCATTATTACCCGTACGTTGAAACTCCTCGTCGTGCGCGCACTGGTAACAAAAATCTTCCATAAACATTTCACCCTCTGTGCCATTAGAAGGCCTGTAAGGCTTTCCTGCATATTTTGACCAATCCATAATAATTCCTTTCTTTGGTGTGCCTGGAGGGAATTGAACCCCCGTAAGTCGGGTTAGAGCCGACCGCATTAACCACTATGCTACAGGCACTTTTAATTATAACAATTTAGTTTTTCTAAACATTTTGTCATTGCCTAATATAGCTATAGCAGTTAATTGATTTCCAATGTCAGGCTCTCTAAATTTTACATACTTTATATCTTTAAAATCCAATTTATCTATCCAATGAAGTAATTCTTTTTCATCTTTTACGCCTAAATAAATAAGCGTTTCATTCCGCCATCGCTGGTCATGTAATAACCATTCAGCTACTGCATGACCAGCTTGTACGGCTATATATGATACTGGTAAATCTTTACGAACCAACACATAGAGTTTTTTGCCCATCAGAGTATTCTTCTTTAATCTTTCTGATTTTATCTTCATTGGGCCGGTTTTCTAGTCTTGGATTTTCTATTTGTTCTCTTGTTCTACCTCTTAATTCCGAATACGCAATATGATGATGCCTATATTCTTGTGACATCTTGTATAATGGCCACATCAAACTATTGTCGTTCTTTAATCTTTGGTTTTCTTTATGTATTTTTTTAGTCTCTCTAATCTCGGTGGCATGAGTAATTAGCCAATATTTAAGTTCTTCCATTTTTGGTCCCATAATCTTATCTCCTTAGTTATTTAATGGTTGGTTTAGAGATAAGACTAGGAGGTCCTCTGGCTACCTACCCATATTCCATTTTATGAATCTACGTCATGTTTGCTCCTTAACAACTTACTGTTGTACCATAATAATCATTGTGTTTATTTATAACCGTGTATGATTTGGTTATTTTTAGTATCAGTCTGTCACATATTGGACAACTCTCTGATGATTCAGATTCTGGTACCTGAAAATAACAATTACAATCATCACAATAGAATGATCCTATATTATCAATTGTAACTGTCCCCTGGTCAAGTATGTCTTCAAACATTAGAACCCCCCTGGAGCGGATTTTCGGAGTCGAACCGATCTACCAGATTGGAGTCCAGCGTGCTACCGTTACACTAAATCCGCGCTGGAGCGGACAGCGGGTCTCGAACCCGCGACCTTCACGTTGGCAACGTGATGCTCTACCAACTGAGCTATGCCCGCATATTTTTCATCCATTGTCGTTTAATTTTCTTGTTTTTCCAAGATCTTCTATTATCTATATCGCCTCTCGGTTTGTCATCCCATGAATTAGGTAAATTATGGGGTCTTCTATTTCCACGAACAAATTCTTGATGCGCATAACCCCATTTTCTTTCTTGGGTAGTTCTTGGCCTTTTATAATAACATCCGAAATACCTGCGTCTAAGTTTACCAGTTCTCGGAACTGGGGTTCTTCTGTACTCCCACCCATAAAGGCTTTTATAAATCCACGTGGATGTATTTAACTCTCTTTTATCATTGAGAATTTCAGCGCGGGAAAAAACGCTACCAAACTCATCTCTTAGAACATAATATTCATGTTTGGGTTGAATGAACCCATACCAATAAAGAGAACCCGGTGGTTTACTAAGTTTATCAATAATATACTCATTAATAAAATAGTAGCTAGTATGCTCTAAAAAATATTCATAACTTGGATAAACTGATTCTACGCCCTCGTGGCCAATAAGCCTGATCTCGGGATTTATAGGTCTGACATTGTACATGTGACGACCCTCCTTTAGATAAACTTACCTAATGGTCGTCACTGTTAATCTCCCTTCTAAACATAATAATCTCCAAGTTATTAATAACCCCAAAGAACCATAGGGTCTTTAGTTTCATCCGAATCGACATGTATGAACATATCGTCAGGGTCTTTAGTGGCATCTAATTCTATGCCTATCCGGTCAAAACCGGCTTCTAAAAGCCCCTTAATAATAAGAAATCGCTTTCTACTATTATCTGCTTTTATATCAGCTGCTTTTCCATATAAATGAGCTGAATCTGGTGTGCCGCCTTCCTGGGCATTGTGTGTTGGACATCGAAAACCACTGTTTATTACAAACGGTATACCTGCGATATCACGTGCTAAATCAAGTTTGGAGAGAAACTGTTGATTCATATTTAAAGCTCCGCAACCGCATTTACACCTCATTTCACTCCTACTAAAATGTTTGCTTAGATCCCCCACTATTCCCTCCTTTCTAGATTATTTAATGCGCCGCTCTTCCAGAACTTCCCATATTTCAGGATGAGTTAGTTGTTCATCTTCGATATCGTCCGGGTCGCAAGAAGCCCATTCAACACCATTAAATTTATATCTACAGGATACCCAATAAATCCAAGCAACATAACTGGAGCAAACTTGCAAAAATTTCCAATCTGCTTTTTTAGTAAACCAATTAGTATGAAAGACATGATCAAAAAATTGTAATACTATTCTACCAAGTCCGTAAGGATGCCCCAGCAATTTCGGGGCTGTTTTTCTCATTATATCCCTTTGGTCATCCGTAATATCCACTTTTCTTATGATCTTATAGTAACGATTTTTACGAAAAACTTCTTCGAGCAGCGTTTCTTTTAATACGTAGTTCGCCTCCCAAGCTATATTTTCGTCCTTAACTATTAATACATGTCCCCAGACCACCGGGTCTTTCTGGAACAATCTCATAAACTTTACGACTATTGAACCTTTAGAACTGAGGATTATATCTCCAGTCTTTAGACCCATTTTATATGTTCTCCCCTACCTTATTGCCCCATAATCGTACGCTCACTAGTTAATTGTTACCTACACGGCGTCAGTGTTGAGTTACAATTATGGGTGACTAGTAATATTATAGAATACTATTTAGAATTTGCTAGATTAACTAACCTCTTCTTCCTCATCCTTAGATTCCAAGTCGTCATTACGTCTTGCGGCAGCATATTTCTCGCCCGCAATTAACCCAATATGATAAGCCCTGCCCGCGGTTAGCCGAGCCATTTGATCAGCCTCCCAGTACAGGATATCCAACTTACTCGCTCTAAATCTATCTAAGGATCCACTGTAATGAGCCAGATACATAGCCATGACATGAAAACAATGAGCAGCCCTGTCCCCCGCCATATATAACTGGTCTCCGTCATCTTTTTTAATCATTTTTATAATTAATTCGGAGAATGTATGAAACATAACCTTGAAATCCTCCTGATATTGAACGGTTACATAACACCCCTCTCTCCATAGTTTAGTGGGCCATTTGTATTCTATGTTATTCTCATCAAGATATTTTTTCACATCTTGTTCGTATTTCAAAGAGCATCTTATTAGACTATAATGATCTTCATAGAAATAATGCCAATTGGGGTCCTTATGCAAGATCTGATCATAAATGGCTACCAAATGCATAACGGCCGAATTCATATTTGTGTTAAAACCATCCAACCAGAATTCGATGACGGTGTTATCACCCTCAGGGTAAACCCCTCTTAGTTCTTTGCTATTATACTTAAATATATTGGATATTCGATGCTTAACTGCCCGCGGCAAAAACTTATTAATTCTCATAATAATGCTCCTAATTTTTAATAAATAATTCGTTCGCCTTCCGTATCATTTAATACCCTGTAAATTCTGGAAGACTTTCAAAAGTTTCCCTAGACATTTCAGTGATCTCTATTACAATCTTGTCGCCTTTCGAACCTTCTAATAAATGCATTTTGACTTCCTCTAAGGCGTCTTCAACGGCGCACCATATCACACTTCCACTCTTCAAAGTCCTGTGATTAATTTTATAAACTATCATTTAATACTCCAAGAAAAAAGTTTTAAATTTTTCGGCAGCTTCTTCCACTGTTTCAACTCTGGATTTACAACAATCAAGCACCCATGAGTGCTGTACATATGGATTATTTCCTTGAGTTTCTTTTGGGCCACATACCGCTATTACTGGTATTTTTAATACCATGTCCGCCCAATCCAATTCAAATATTGTGCCTATCAATGGTTTTTCTGGGCTATACAATTCCAGGTTAACAACTATGACATTTACCATTTTCACTAATTGGTAATCTTTATACTTTAGCAAGCTTTGTGACCTTTTCATTGCTTCCTTAATAAATTCTATTCCGTCATTGCCTACCCTTCTCATGCCCTGATTAAATTTATTGGCGCAAGGATTAACAATAACTACTCTTCGGTCTTCGCCTATTAATTTAGTGAATTTCTCTCTCCACAAATAGGTACGATCATCCTCACTAATTGCGCCTGCAAGATAAACATAATTCCTTTTCTTTGGACTGAGTTCATGGGGTTCTTCAGTAATGCAACCAGTTTTTATAGAGGCGGCACCCTCTTTAAATTTTTCATTCATCAAGTCTTCAAAATCTTGTACTGAAATTTCTATTTGTGTACCTGATCGTTTCATATTAATTCTCCTTATGATTCAAAAATCAATTTTACTAATCCGTCCGCTACCTCATTACACTGTTCTTTATTAAATGTTTTACCTTCTCTTTTTCTATCCCAGATATACATGGCTATATTAGCTTGATACGCGTCTCTAAAATCTGGGTCCTCCTCGAAGGCTTTCGTCATAGTTTTTCTTGCGTTTGCTATTTCATTACTCATCTCGGTCTCCTTGAAATTGTTTGTCGGTGGCAGGTTATCCCATCTTCCACCTATCGGTCTTTGCATCATTTTATTCATTCCTTTTCTTCTTTAATCTTTTTAGGTACGGTTTAGGGTCCAAATATTTAACCGGAATACCGTATTTATCAGCTAGTTCTATCTCAGCCTTAACCCCGGTCGACTTATCCCACCCATCTAACATAACTACAATAACGGATTTGCATATTTTTACAAACTCTTCGTCTAGATGTTGCCAAAAATCCCAAGTTCTTGGTAAAGAATACCTTTTAGCTATATGGTGGCAACTGCTAATCGGAGCAAATATTATTCTACCTTGATTCATAAATTCCGCACAGATCAGATCGGATACTTCCGCTCTATAGTCCATAACAGATTCGGACTTATCACTATACGGAATAGCCAAATACTCTATATCTGATCTGAACATACTCTTAGTCTTCATAAATGTCTTTACCTGTTTTCTTGTATTTAATTATGCTTATGCCACTACACACTATTATTTCAACCCTTTAATAATTTAGTTTTTTCCTTTTTCCAAAATCTTATTGATTTTAAATAGTTTTTGCGATTTCCCAGTACTAACACATAACCAAAATCGTTTCTTTCGGAAAAATCCTTTAATTTATTAAATAAATTATCATCCGTAACGGTTTTAGGGTTGCCGAACCATATTCCTATAAGTCCTCGTGGATCAACATCTACAAATTTGTTATTACTTAGTTTAGTATTTATACTATCTACCGCATTCTTTTCTTTCATATATTTACCATGGTCGTCATATATATTATAGAATAAAATATACTTTTTGCTAGACCTTCCCACCAAATACTTTTCTATCTAATAAACTTTTATCGCCACTTAGCTGTGGTTGTTGTGGATAACCGCCTAATTTAGTTAGCACTTCTTTATGAGCCTCTCGCCATGTTATATTAGGATTATCTTTTACCGCAGAGGTAAATGCCCAGGTAAATGCACCTTGATAGACATTATTTATATAGGCGTCGGCTGAAGTTTGATAATCCATACAACCAGATAGTAGCACATGCCGTTGGGAGCCTTTTGGTTTCTTTCCCATTCTTCTAGTAGGCACTTCTCGACCTAAGGATCTGCATCTTATATCAAAAGGTGGGGTTATAAATCTAGGCGCCCTGTAAATTGGATTGTCAAGTCCCCTAGTCATAGTGCCACTATGGCATGAATCACATAACATGGTCAAATTTACACCCTTGGGTAACTTTTTGAATATTTTAGCTAATATATCGTCTGAAAGTGGCCGCTCCCAATCTAGATCATGTGGGCAGAGAATTTCGTCTAACTGATCATCCAATTCATCACCGTTCCTATCTCTTATTTGACTACCATGCCCAGAATAATGAAATACCAATTCATCACCTTTACGTGCGCCCTTCAGGAGCCACCGCAGCCTTTTTATAATATTATGCCTGGTAGCTCGCTCGTCGATTATTACACGGATATTTTCAGGCTTAAACCCAAATAGTTTGATTAACATATGCCGCATATTTTCTACATCATTGACACATCCACGTAGATCAGCATTCAAGTCCGGTCTATATTTATTAATACCGACCAGTAAAGCTTTTTTAACAGGTTTTCGTTTAGTATTAGGTTTTAGCATTATTTTTTCTCCGTTCACTTGAATTTAATGACATCCCTAATATTAAATTAAATAACGCAGCTAAAGCTTTTATTACACCTAAAGTAATTACAACTATAGTTATCCTCGGTTAAATATAATTGTTTTAAAATAATGCCCTATCTCTTGAGAAGTCCCCACCACTTTGGTTAATACCGACAGTGATTTACAATTTGGGCATATATTTTCTAGCGTGCTAGCACAAATATTCGAATGCCACCCACAATTTTTGCATATAATGATCCACACATCCTCTGGAGAAGGATGTAACGGCGACTCATTTATCATACCCACTACCCTTATTCTATTTTATCGACTAAACCCCACTCTTTGGCTTGTTCTGCGCCGAACCAAGCTGTCTTATTCTCTAATTTTTCCCATTCATCTTTATTCAACTTAGAATTGCTGGACATCTTTGTCAAATAGCTCTCACGCAAAAGATTCATCAATTCATTTTGAGATCGAATATCGGAAGCCGTTTCACGTCCCGGCCACTTCCAGAGGGCCGCTTCATGAACCATGAAAATTGTTCCTGGTGCTGCCAAACGACGATCACAAACCGCGAAGACGGGCACCGCAGCGCTGGCCACTATTCCTGAGGCATGGGCTGTGATATGGAATCCTTTCCTCTTTACACGTTCTATCTGGTCCGCAAGCGCGAGGCCGGCAAAGGCATCTCCACCAGGAGAACTTATAAATATATGAACGTCCCGAATCTTGGTGTTGTTTTCCAGGAACACAAAATCACTCCACAACCTTGTAACATCAACAATCGACAATCCTGAAAAGATCTTAACGAATGCCTTATCTTTTGAAATAAACGACATTGGAGAAAGCTCCCCCTCAGGATTGGGAACCGTCATAGATTTATTAATCCGGGCCTCATCTTTAGACACCCTAACTGTAGTTGGGTCTACAGCCTGAACTTTTATAGACACCTCAATGGGATCAGCCGCTTTCGGTGTCGTAGTAGCACATCCTCCCACTGCCAGTGCTGCAATGGTGAGTAAAAGGATAAAAAATTTCATAGTACTGCTCCTTTTCATTTAATATACCCCTAAATCTTTCAATACATCAAAGATACCAGCCTTTAGTGCTTTCAATCTAGTAAACTCAGAAATTGTTGGGGCTACTGGTTTCTTTTTAAGATATAGCTGTGCCTCCGACGGAAGTTTATCACCCTTTTTACCATTACATGTTTTACAAGCGGCAACACAGTTCTCAAATTCCGATTTTCCGCCACGAGACACTGGTATAACATGGTCTATTGTCAACTCTCTTGTTGCCCGGCAATATTGGCAGGTAAATCCATCTCGAATCATTACATTCTTTTTACTAAATGGGACTTTGGTCCTGTAAATAGTTCGAATTATTTTTAGTAACTTCATAACCGCGGGAATTTTCACCAATATATCTTCCGCAGTTTTCACCGCACTATCCGCGTACTTCAGAACAGTAGCTTTACCTTTATATAATAATTTCAAAGCCTTCTGCCAACTAACCGTATTTAAGTAAGTGTAGTCCCCATTTAGTATCACACAGCTCTTATACATTTTAGCCTCCTTTCAATCGTTTGTAGCAGCGCCTATACTAATCGCGGCTATTTTCTTCCTTGAATATGGCTTGCATCCTCTTATACATGCATTCCGACATCAAGAATTTGCTGAAAATCTTAAATATCATTAATAAAGCGGCTAAAACAAACATTTCTTTTCCCAGAAAAAATCCGCTAAAAAACAATACTACTTCAGATCCTGCACCTATTGATTGTATCCAATTTTGGTAATATCTACTAGGTTTCATCTTCATAAATCACTTCGTCGTAAAAGTCTTCTGGATATACGGGGCTATATCCGAAAAAAGACATTACCTCCCAATTTATTCTATCAGTTATTTTTTTCATATAAGTGGGCGATAAACTCCAGGGCCCCTCGGATAAATAAAACCGTCTATCCCTCTCTAGAAATCGGTATCCAGTATCCATTTCTTTGGAAATATTAAGTTTTTTCTTTCTTCTAACTCGAAGAACATGAGATATTTTATCCAATGCTGCCTCAGGGTTCTCTATAAATTCTTCATACTGTAGGAATTCCCCTATAGTATAAATATCGTAATCTCTATAGTTGGTTAATATCCGTTTAAATATACTATAATACAGGTTGTAAGCTTCAAATTCTCTGTCCCAATCGATTTGTCTTAATCTCCTGTACCTATGGATTGAATAATACCAAGTATATGGGTTTTTAGTTATTACTACAGGAGTTAGTTTAATACCCTCTTTAATGATTTTTCTGATAAATCGAACCAGATATCTATCAGGTTTTCCTATTCTTTTAGGATATTGTTTAACATCCCCCATACCCAATAGGGGTATTTCATAAGGCAATCCAAATTCTCTAACACAATATATATCCTTTTTAAAGAAGTTATCCCCAATAGTTCGTCCTATAAATGAAACACCAGACCTTTCAGCACCAAACATTTTTATGTAAATCATATTTCAGATTGCTCCAGTAATATATAATCATAAATAATAGCCATTACCAGCTCTTCCGCCTTGCTTTCATTAGAACTATCAGGCAGCTTGGAGTTATTTTTTGCCATTAGTGCTAAGTTAAACATTATATTAGCCGTGTCTTTTATTTCGTCTAGCGACCATTTACCCCTTTTAATGTCTAATAGTATGTCAGCGTCATCATATCGAGCGACATTTAATCTACCCTCATGTAAAAATTCAATACCCATCATTAATAATCTAATTAAATGAGCTGCGTTTTTTGTATCATATCCAAATTTTTCTACTAAACGCTTACGTTTTTCTCCCATATATCCTTTATTACTATAATTCTCCATCTTATATAATTGGTCGTGGGCGTACCCAGTGAAAGAATAATATACTTGTTTAGAATTGAATGCCTCTCGATATTCTAGCAATTTTTTGAAATAGGAAGACATCAATAAATAATGTTCTGGTTCCAGCCATAACATACTTAAAACGTTAGGATTTCCTTTTAGTAACAATCTAACGAAATGTCTTATCTCATAATAAACGCAGTCGTATAGAATACCGTTCTTTTCAATCTTTTTCTCTATCGTGGTCTTAATCTTTTTTAACCCGATGTAATAATTTTCTGGTCCTATGAAGACCCCCATCAAATCAATATCATCAATACTATAAGGATCAGTATTAGGAATATACATATTATGTGCTACAGATCCTCTATAAGCTAAAAAAATCAGGTTTTCTATAAATACTTCGTTGGGTAATTCCATTTTAATTATTCTTCTTTCGTTTCCACCATGGCGGCCGTACTTCACTTACTTCCGGCCATTCATCAACTTTTTTACCCGGGTGACAAAAACATTCGTCTTTACCCACCCAATCACATTTTGGATTAAGGCATCTTCTGCGGATAGACACCGCCTGATCATGCCCGTTTTTACACCAATAAATTTTCCTCACACAATTGTCGTCGTGATCATGTCCTGGAGGCGAAGAATATCCTAACAGAGTGCTAACACTCGCATCCTCGCAACCAATTAGCTCCTCACCACACTTAATACACTTCATAGTAATACCTCTCCAAATAATTCAAAAAACTCCTCGACAAATTCTTCGGGGGTATAGGGATCAAACCACCCCATTATTAGCCCGTCTTTATTCAGTTTGGATCTGCCCACTTCTACACAGTCTTTTATTTGAGGGAGCACATCCTCGTCTATACAATCATAAAAATCCAAGAATATGAAATCAAAAGTTTCTTTGGTCCCAGATATATAATTTAGTCCGGATTCACATACTATTCGATGTCTTTGATCGATAGTGGGGTGTAGTTGGTGATATACTTCAACAACATCCGGGTTTATCTCTACCGTGGTCAACGATGAGACCTGAGGTTTAGATAATATATAATTAGAGGCAACTCCTAGTCCTAACCCTATTTCAAGACAGGCTCCTCTCGGTTTATTTCCTATTTGGTCGACCAGTTCTATAATTTCATCACTATCCGCCCAAAGATTATGCCCAGGGCCTTGTTCTAAATATAGGGCTCCGTTAAATTCATATACCTTTATTGATCCGCTTTCAGCGATAACTTTTCCATCAGTAAAATAAATAGGGGTTGCCATCAATAAATTACTCCTAAATTTTTATCTATCAATTGTTTATTCAAATTTATCCCGTCGTATAAAACCGTAGCTATGTACCTACCGTATTTACCAGTTTTATCCTTATCGGTTTTTACGGTGATGTCTCTGGCGGTCATTAATGCGTCCCTTACAAAATCTTTGGCTTCATAAGCAGCAGCTTTTTCTTCGGGGTCGCTAGATCGCAGCTCAGGCGTATCTACATATGCGAGTCGAACTGTAATTTTGTGAAAAATATTAAATCCTAGGTCCACCATAAATTTAATGGTATCTCCATCAAAGTTGTCTAAATACTTGGCTGTGTATTCATACATTAACTTGATCTCCCCACATATAGAATTTTAAGTTCTCAATCTACTAATATCTGCTTAGACTGTCTAAGGTGTTTAAGATCTCTTTTTTTTCTAACCACTCTGGGCCTCCAATCCCACTTATAACGTCTAAGGAATTTTTCGGTATCCACCATTACTCGTCTATAGTTTATATGGTCATAATTCTTTTCAAGAGCTAATGCAGTTTCTAGTCTACGTTGAGAATTAAATTTTTCCCGCAACCAAGGATATAGCATTGTTATACCAATGATACATCCCAATATTCCACACATAGGACTTATATAACTTAAGGCTGCTAGGATTGTCATATTATTTTCCTCCTTCTATTCTAAGAGTCATCAATTCCCTTATGCCATTAACGACAATATCTATTTTCGTCCATAGTTGGGGCTCCGCCTTCAATAGTAGCCATGTATAAGCCTTTATCATAAAAATTATTCTTTTTCTTGTTCCGTCGTCAGCAATGACCCCTTTCAAAGGATGTGATATAATATTATCTACAATTTTAGCCGTTTCAGCAAACGTCACATCGATTTTATATTTTTTCAACCGAGTATTGGTAATTTGGACCTTTATAGACTCTTTTTCGAAGGGATTTTCCATTTTTTCGGTCAGAGATCCACATTTTGGACATTGCTTTGGATTCGTGTCTAGGTAGTCCAAGTAGTAACAGTGCGTGCATTTTACTATATTAGGCATACTCTTTTCCCCCGGTATCCGTTGCTCCTATTATTGTATTTTTTGCCGTTTTCAAAATCATATCCAATTACCTTCGACCACCATATTTTTGTTTTTACCTGTGCACCAAAGCTCATATAACCATGGTACTCATATTAACTTATATAACCCGTCATGGTACTAGTAACCTCCACTGTTCTATTATCCACTTAACTACTGGTATTAGTATCCATGCCGCTACGGGTATCGGCCATATTAAAGCTGCTATAGGCTCTTTAAACCCAATGGCTATGGCTAAATACCCCACTATATATATTATTAAGTATATCATATAATTCTCCAAAAAATCGCCGGGTTAAAATTTAATTTTGCCCATTAGAATCAAAATAATAATTAAACATACATTAATAGGCCATAATATAAAATCTATAAGTTTAAATTTCTCTAAGTCATATAGATCTCCAAGTGCATAATAAAACGTTCCAAATCCACATAAACCTATTGTATATAATAATGCCAACCATAACCACATAAGTTAATCTCCTATAAAACAAACCTGAAACAAAAGTTTTCTACTCCGCCTTCGGCGCTGGTTCTTCTTCAGCTATAGATCCACCGTGCTTAAGCAGCAGGCAGTAAGTTTTACATGTATCACATCTATAAATATATTGTTTGTAGTCAAGCCCGAGCCCTACTAAACTTCCCTCTTCCACTAATTTTGCGTGCTCACAGTGTGGAAAGGGTTCTTCGTGTGCCTTTAAAATACTAGGAATTAATGTTGAATATCCTCTTCCTTCCCACTTAGACATAGCCGATCTAATGTGTTTTTCTAACTCTAAATAGTCCATATCTAATCCTCATCTTTCCACTCAGCCTTCAGAATAATATATACTAATACTATATACCATATACCGTGTGTTATACCTGCCAATATTCCACCTACAACTGCCGCCATTAGTGCATTTATCATTTCTCGGCTATCTCCTTAAATTTGTGATCCTCCGACCATATTATGTACCATTCTTTGTTACATTTCTTACATCTAACAGTTTCCCTAATATTACCTCCTATCAATCCTAATGACGCCACTTCTCGCTCTACCTCGTAGGTACGGCAATATGGGCATAATACTATTGTTGGAATATTAAGAGATTCAGTTTTCTTTTTTACTAAGTCATCATACATAATATTATATATATTTACCGTAGTGATTTGTGTAGTAATGATCCCCATCCCAGAAGTACTATTAAAAATACAAGGAGTATGGCTAGTATTGGCCAGATTACACAAATTGCTATCTTATCTCCTCTAGGCGTTATGTTAACAATTGGCTGAAGTATTTCTAAGAGTTCTAGTGTTCCAAATAGACCACAGGTGTATACCCACAGCGCCAATGTTAATAGTACGGCAAATTCTATCACAATTACCTCTCCTTTGTGGAGTATTTAGGTCTAATATCGACGGCTTTTCTTTGATACTTTCATAGTCTTGGATACGAACCCATTACCCATCAACCAGTTGAGTGATGACATAGTATATTTATATCCATCTATTATAAGAAATAGACACCATACTACAGGCCACCATATTGCAAAGAATACTGATGGGTTACTTGAATTAATTGTTTCGTGCATGCGACTATTAGTTCCAGGTATGAATCTGCACATTAGCACAGATAATATTAAACCTGTTAAATATATATATAAATATATCATATAATTATCTCCTTGATAACTCTCATCCGAGTCCTTATAGTATAAAAGATATTAGTACCACTATTACCATAAATATTATTATATACGAGGAATTACCTAATCCCGTTTCTTCCTCTTATCTAATAGTTCTTTTATGTATAGAGGTAAAAACACAGCTAATATTATTATGCCCACGGCTATTAGGCCAGATCCGGTTATTATTGGGAACATTCTGATCCTCCGTTATCGTGGTCGTTCTACCTATATTATAGAATAATTTTTAATATTTGCTAGATACTAAACTTAGGGCCCTTTAATAATTCATCTAGACTGTCAGAATCCTTTTTGT
>Ga0209635_10000781_pt1 | contig 22907 bp, 20 predicted proteins | sample DeeMarSWOR230_32_FD_187463 | JGI IMG/M metagenome (GOLD analysis project Ga0209635, IMG submission 187463) | Marine sediment microbial communities from White Oak River estuary, North Carolina - WOR-2-30_32 (SPAdes) (version 2) | ecosystem: Environmental > Aquatic > Marine > Intertidal zone >...
CCAGGAACTCACCGCTCAGCGCCGCATTCTCTCCGAGCGACGCGAGGAGAGAACAAGTAAGTATACAATTTTTCTGTATAGCACAACTTTATTGAGAATATATCTATATTTATCTAATATACGATAAATACATTTGTTTATATTTAACTAATCGGGTATTTTCTGAGTGTTATCCAGAAAACCTGTTAAATATTAAAATATAAATGTTGTTCAACAGATATTCAATTGAATTATTTGCAACATCATCCAAAATGATTGATGGGAAAAATTATCTCCCATCGAAAAAATGCGGTGCACTAAAGTTGAGTATAGTTACTCTGTATCGGCGAGTTTAAACAGACTTTCTTTTGTTTAGATACATTTTTAGATATTTACCAGTGTAGGATTCTGAGTTTTTAATAATATCCCGGGGTATCCCTTCTGCCACAATAAATCCTCCGGCATCCCCTCCTTCCGGACCCAGATCGATGATCCAGTCAGCCTGCTGAATGATATCAAGATGATGCTCTATCATTAACACTGAGGCCCCTCTTTCTATCAATTGGTTTATGGCCTGCAGGAGTTTATGAATATCATCAAAATGTAAACCGGTGGTGGGTTCATCCATTATGAATAAAACATTACGATGACTTTGCCTGCTCAGATGGGCTGCTAATTTTACTCGCTGGGCTTCTCCGCCAGATAAGGTGGTAGCTGATTGTCCAAGTTTAATATACCCCAGACCGACCTGTTGGAGAACTTGAATTTTTCGAATAATTTGCTGGTGATCCTTGAAAAAATCTAAAGCCTGCTCTACCGTAAGCTCAAGGATGTCATATATATTTTTATTCTTATAGTAAACATTCAAGACTTCCGGTTTAAAACGCTTTCCTTTACAGGAATCACATTGTAAATGTACATCCGCCATGAACTGCATTTCAATCCTGATTTGACCCGCTCCCTCGCAGGTATCGCATCGTCCGCCGGTAACATTAAATGAAAAATGTCCAGGGGTAAAACCGGTAGCTCGTGCCCGGGTGGTCTTTGCATACAGCTTTCTAATTTCATCAAATCCCTTGATGTAAGTAATGGGATTACTTCTGGGGGTTCTCCCTATGGGAGACTGATCAATCATTTCTATTTTGTAAATATTTTTTAATCCTCTGATTTCATCATGAGCACCTACCTTGCCTTTGTGCTCGCCTCGCTGACTTAAATAGCCTTGATATAAAACGTCTTCCACCAATGTGCTTTTACCCGAACCTGATACTCCGGTTACTACTACCATCATTCCCAATGGAATTCCAACATTGAGATTTTTTAAATTATTGGCAAAAGCATTTATGATAGTAATAGCGTTGCCGTTGCCTCTCCGGTATTGAGACTTGATTGAAATTTCTTTTTCATTCCTTAAGTATTGGGAAGTTAGACTTTTTTTATTAATCAATAATCCCTTGTATCCCCCGGCATATATAATCTCTCCTCCATTTTCCCCGGCTGCCGGTCCGAGATCAATCACGTGCTGGGCATGCTCAATTACCAGTCGGTCGTGTTCAACAATCAGTGCTGTGTTACCCATGTCTGCTAAGGATTGAAGAATTTTTATCAAACGATTGGTATCCCGTGAATGAAGACCAATGGTCGGTTCATCCAAAATATATAAAGTTCCGGTAAGTGATGTACCCAATGCAGTGGCCAGGTTAATTCTCTGGAATTCCCCTCCACTCAGGGTATTGGCCCTCCTGTCTAAGTTCAGGTAGTCTAATCCTACCTCCATAAGATAGTTTAATCGGTTATTGATTTCCTTTAACAGCTGATCTGCAATTTGAATTTGCCTTTTTGATAGAGGGAGATGAGAGAAAAACTGATAAATTTCACCAATTTTCATTTTTGTCAGTTCAGAGATATCTTTATCTCCAATTGTGATAGCCAGTGCTTCAGGACGCAGACGCTTACCGTGACAACTTGTACAGGTAAAGTAACTCCGAAATCGGCTAATGAGTACACGAACATGAACTTTATATTTTTTCTTTTCCAGTCTCTTAAAAAAACCTCTCACCCCGATAAAATGTCTATTCCCATTTATAATTAATTCTTGCTGATCAGGGGACAGATTTTGAAATGGTATTTCCATTGAAATTCCATAGTTGGGAGCAGCATGTGCTAATTTTGTAAGAATATGTCGATATGCCGGACTGTTCCAGGGGGCGATAGCACCTTCCTGCAAAGTTTTCCCCGGGTCGGGCACAATTTTATTAAGGTCCAGATCCATCATGTCACCAAAACCCTGGCATCCTTCACAGGCACCAAATGGATTGTTGAATGAAAAAAGTCTTGGTTGGGGCTCTATCATCTTCGTCCCACATTTACTACAGATAAAATTTTGATTGAAGTGCGTTATTTCACCTTCTTCTGTGATCAATCCGAGTGCACCTTCTCCTTCGTGAAACGCCTGCTCAATGGAATCTATAAGTCGAAATCTATCTAGGGTCTTAGTTTTTTTTTGCCGGTCCACTACAACATAAGCTGGTTCCTGCTGAATATTGAATACCTGCTCTCTTAGATCGATCAATCTACCTGCTTGCCACACTCTCACAAAACCACGAGACATTATAACTTCTTTGAGATGTTGAGTATTCCCCATGAGATCTTGAGGAACCGGGAAGCTTATGTAGAAAATTTTTCCATCAGTCATTTTACCTATGATATTTAACACATCATCTGGCTGGTCTTTTTTTATAAGATGCTGACATTTATAGCAATGAATTATACCGATCCGGGCGAATAATAGCCGTAAATAATCATAAATTTCAGTAACAGTCCCAACAGTTGAACGAGGATTTCCGGATGGCGCTTTTTGTTGAATAGCAATGGCAGGGTGAATACCGTTAATGGTATCCACTTCTGGTTTGGGCATTTTTTCCAGAAATTGTCTGGCATAAGCAGATAAAGATTCCACATAACGGCGTTGTCCTTCTGCATATATGGTATCAAACGCCAGGCTTGATTTACCTGATCCACTGGGACCGGTTATGACCACTAACTTTTCCCTGGGAATTTTTAGATCAATATTCTTTAGGTTATGTTGACGTGCACCTTTTATTTCGATGTAGTTTGTCATAAAATATTATTATATTATTATCTTGTTGAAAATTGATCTTAATTTTAATTTAATAACAGTCGAGTATAAACTTAACTATTTAATTGTTTTCTTTTTTCGTGAGAATGTAAAATTTTAATCTTTTTCTCAATACCAAATTTAACTATTGATACCTTTGAGTTTATTGTTTTATTGAATTTTTTTGTAAATTATTAGCATGAAAAGTATACTGGAAATTGAATCCAATAAAAAAGTAAAAATTATAAGTATTGCCGGTGGAAAAGGTGTTCGTCGGGGTCTGGCACAAATGGGAGTTGGAATCGGTAGTGTGGTTATCATTAAAAGAAACGCTCCTTTTGCAGGCCCACTGGTAATTGAGAACCATGGGACCAGTATCGCTATTGGCAGGGGAGTGGCAAATAAAATAATGGTTGAAGAAGTATGAGAATTGCCCTGGTAGGACAACCTAATTCTGGAAAAAGTACCATCTTTAATGCGGTTGCTGGATATAAATCGGCCACCTCAAATCTTCCCGGAACAACCGTAAAGTATACCGAGAGTAAAGTTCGTTTGAATGGGAAAGTCTATGAGTTGGTGGATTTTCCGGGGACATATTCATTATCTTCAACCAATGAGGCGGAATTTGAGGTGGGTAAATATTTAATTGAAGGGGATTTTGATCTCATTATAAACATCATCGATGCTTCACAGCTTGGAAGGAGTTTACCATTAACACTGGAATTGTTAGAAATAGGAATTCCTATTGTCGTTGCCCTGAATATGATCGATGAGGCTTCCCGTAAAGGCATAGAAATCAATGTTGATCTTCTCACAAATCAGCTTGGAGTTCCCATTCAGACTACCATTGCCAGTAAAAATATTGGGGTACGGGAACTTTTTATTCTTGCTAGAAAAGTTATCGAAGCTGAATTACCGATCAGGCAGAAAAAGATTAAATGTCAACGGGATGTAGAAGAAGTTATCGAAGAAATGGAAGAAGTTGTCAATCAAAAAATACCGCTTTCATCACCCTATCCCCCTCGTTTTCTGGCAATTAAGTTACTGGAGGATGATGATTACTATCGAAGCTTCGCCACGGGCAGAAATGGTGTTCATATATCAAACACGATCAGTAAACTACAGATGAAACTGGTTTCTCTTCGAGGGAAACCACAGGATAGCGTCATGGTGTTAGAACGCCATGCAATCGCTATGGATATTTATAATCAGGTTGTTAAGGTTGGAACACCTCAAAAAGACTGGCGGGAAATAATCGACAACGTTGTCATGCATAAATATGCCGGCTATTTTATCCTGATAGTTATATTGTTAACATTTTTTTATGGTGTATTTGAACTTGGTGCAGTTATTGAAGAATTTTTACTTACTGGCTTTGAGCAGGTTAATAATAACCTACCTCAATATTTTATTCCAGATAGTCTACTGTTTTATTTTATCAAATCAGGTTTATGGGGAATAGGTGGTGGTGTTGCCATTGTTCTACCATACCTTATCCCGTTCTTAATTGGTTTAACCCTTTTGGAAGATATTGGTTATTTGCCACGGGTCGCTTATTTAATGGATGCCTTTATGCACCGAATCGGTTTACATGGTACCTCCATTGTTCCGGCAGTTCTTGGTTATGGATGTAATGTACCGGCAGTAATGGCCATTCGTATTCTCCCCTCCAGACGTGATAAAATAATCTCAGCAATTATTGCCAGTATGGTACCATGTTCTGCCCGCTCTATAGTGATTTTTGGTCTTATTGCTTTTTATCTGGGACCATTTTGGGCTTTTATGATTTATGTATTTAATATTGTTATAATTGCTTTAACCGGGAAAATATTATCTATTTTAATGCCGGAAATTTCACCGGGGATGGTCCTGGAAATACCACCATATCGATTCCCCTCCTTTCAGGTTATCCGGAAAAAAACCTGGTTTCGGATAAAAGAGTTCATTATGGTGGCCTGGCCAATCCTGATTTTGGGAAGTATCATACTGGGCATGCTAGAATATTTCAATATCGTTGAAATAATTGATCAGGTATTATCTCCTTTAACTGCTATACTCGGACTGCCTGTGGCAGTCGGAACAACCCTGATTTTTGGAGTCTTACGCAAGGAATTAGCCTTAATTATGCTGACCCAGGCAATTGGTACAACAAATGTGGCTTCCGTTATGTCTATCAATCAGATAGTGACCTTTACTGTATTCATCACCTTTTATATCCCTTGTGTTGCTACTATGGCAGTATTGGTAAGGGAAGTGGGTAAATCTTGGATGCTGTTCCTGCTGGTTTTTACCTTGATATTGGCGACAGTATTGTCGCTAACTATCCATATCTTGGGAAATTTTTTCTTCTAAGATATGATGAAAATATATCCCATAATATTTTTTGGGAGGCTGAGTTTTACATAGTTAATCTGTTGTGCCGGAAAGGTCCAAAATGATTAAAACTTGATACTTTAATTAAAAAATGTTATGCTCACACACATGTAGGAGCAGCATTCTTTTCCAGCTAACGTAGACCTTTTACCTTAAGGCATCCATCCAGAAAAATAAATTCAGGGCCAGTAATAATTCATCTTTATTTATATATATTATTTTCTGTCTATAAAAACTCATACAGCGGATTGGTAAATAAAATCTATCTTTCATTTAATTTGTAATATTGGTGTTATTCCATATTTAACTTGCAAATTATCTAAAAACCTGCATAGATTTGATGCTATATTTAGCGTACAAATCAATTGTATTGCCTTAATTTGAAAAAATCAAGTCTATGAGTTTGATTTTTAGTGAGTTTTCTGTTAATTTTAATTAAAATAATACAGAGCAGCGATGACGGATAAATTATTTTATAATGATCCCAATATATTTGAGTTTGAGGCAAAGTTAGTCTCATCTGTTTCAATTGAGGGCAGATATGGGGCAGTTCTTGATCGAACCTATTTTTACCCGGAGGGAGGTGGACAACCGGCTGACACGGGTTGGCTGAACGATATAAGAGTAATCGATGTACAAAAGCAAAATGAGCAGATCATTCATTTCACAGAGAATCCAGTTTCGGAAAATATGATTGTTGGGAAAATTGATAAAGATCGTAGGTTAGATTTTATGCAACAACACACCGGACAGCATGTGCTTTCTCAGGCACTTCTTCGGACTGGTGGTTATAATACGGTCTCTGTTCACATGGGTGAGAATTACCTTGCCATAGAAATTGATACTGAGTCGGTCCCAGAAGAAAAATTGGTAGAAGTGGAAATACTAGCAAACAAGACAGTGAATGACAATCTACCAATAAAAATCCATTGGATAAATGCTGATCAGGTAGATCGATATAAGATACGAAGACCTCCCCCTGATGTAGGAAAAATCAGATTGATTGAAGTTGAAGGGTTCGATGTCGCCGCATGTGGCGGCCTGCATGTATCACGCACCGGAGAGATTGGCTTAATCAAAATCATCGCTCAGGAGAAAATCCGGGCAAGGACAAGGATCCATGCATTAGTCGGTCATCGTGCTTATCAAGATTATGATAATAAATTGAAATTAGTTCAGGCACTGATGCAATCACTTACCTGTGGTGAAAAAGATATTTTAAGACGTGTTGAAGATCTAGAAAAACAGCTGAAAGAATTGAAGGCCTCTAACTTTAGTCTGCAAAGTGAATTTATGCTAATAGTTGCTGAAAAAGATTTAAGGAAAGCTGAAGAGATAAACGGAAAGAAATTTTTTTATCATGCTTTTGAAAATACCGATAGAAACCTGCTGAAGTGCTATATTGATGAGATTCTGAAGGAACCTGATAGAATAGTAGCTGCCTTTAGTTTATCGGGCGAAAAAATTCAATGGATGATAGCACATTCTGTATTATCGGAAATTAATTTGCCTTTATTAATTAAACCGCTGCTTTCTCATATTGATGGCAAAGGTGGTGGCAGTGGAAATTTCATGCAAGGAGGGGGTAATAAACCATCGGGAATTTCTGAATTTATTGAGAAATTTAAACATACCTTAAAGGAGGAATTAATTTAGATGAGTGACGTACGTGGTTTGATAATTCAATCAAGACTAGATCATATTGAAAATTTAGGTGATGGTAACGCCTATGCGCAAATTATGCAGAAACTCGCTGAACCGGTCAGACAGGCTATTGGTGAACAGGTATTTCTAACTAATTTATATCCTTTCCATCTGCTCAAGGATCTTGATATGGTCATCGGGGAATCATTAAATGAACCACTGGAATCAATATTCAAACACATTGGTGAAAAATATGCTGAATTAATTTTAGATCGCTATTTTTACAATTATATTGTCTCAAAAGACCCTCAGAAGTTCCTTGGTCAATTAGGAAATTTATATCAATACCTGTGGAATTTTGGTAAGTACTCTTATCATAAAATTAATGATAAATCTGCTAAAATAATCTTCGAATATGACGAAGATATTCATAAACCTTATTGCTGGTTTATGCAATCATTAATCAGAAGAGGTGTGGAAATCTGTGGTGGTGGGTCTGTGAATCTAATAGAAACAGAGTGCGAAGCAGATGATGGTGAGGCTTGTCAGTATCAATTGGCATGGAAATAGAAACGATTACATAATCTAATAAGAACAATAACAAAGTTTTTTTCTTAGAGAATAGAAAGAATATGCAGGATAGTCAGGATTATACAGTTGTTATAGGGGATATTAGCGGATCAAAACGATTAAACGGTATGGACCGTTACCAGACCCAGTTATTTGTGAAATCTGCTATTGTTCAGGTAAATGAAGAGTTTAAATCCACCATTGAAGCACCTGCAACAATTACCAAGGGAGACGAATTTCAAGCCTTATTGACATCTCCCGGGGATGCTTTTCGATTAATCAGAATATTACAGAAGATGGTTTTTCCTATCTGTATCCGTTACGGAATTGGAATTGGGAATATTTACCGCATGGGGGGGATTTTGCCAATTGAAATGGATGGTCCTGCTTTTCACAGGGCCAATAGAGCTTTGACCTTTTCCAAGAAGAGTAAAACGACTATGTGGTTGGTGAGTGACAGGAGAGAGGTTGATCAGCTGATGAATACAGTTTTTTCGCTGATATCAGCAATTAAGTCACGTTGGAATGAACGTCATTTCAAATTATACTGGGCTTATCAGGAGCTGGGAACATATAAACTGGTAGCAGAGAAGGAAAATGTTACTCCCCAGGCAATTTTTGATGTGTTAAAGAACACCAGGGCTATAGATGTCATTAATGCTGAAAAAAATCTGGAAAAGGCATTCGAGCAATTTCTACCTGAATTAATTTCTGATATTTAAGAAGAAGTGTCTGGATAAACAGGCTTATTGTTATAATGATGATAGAATTGTCTCATCCCATATATCAGTCCAATAAAACCAATTCCTAAAACAAGAGGGGATACGTGACCTCCCCACAGGTATATTCCGTTAAGTTTATCCTGATCAATATTATAAAATATTAAAGCAGCGGCGTTATTTGTGGCATGACCAATAACTGAGGGAACAATGCTGTTGGAGCGCCAGGCAAGTATTCCTAATATAATACCGAGTAAAAAAATTTGAATAGCCCAGTAAATCATACCATGAATGATTGTCCAGGCCAGACTGGCATAAATAACCGCACGAGTGACATCCTGATATTTTTCTAACGAGATCTGTAAAAATCCCCTGATAATAGATTCTTCCACTAAAGCAGCTGCTAATACTGCACCCACTGTTAATATGAAAAAATCGCCTGCGGAACTAATACGCAAGGCCTCTGCAATTTCTCCCAACAGTTCCGGGGCAGGAATGATCAGACTGATAAGCCGATCCAATTCATCTCCGATCACGCTGATCCCAAATCCAATAACAAAACTCCAAAGATAAAGATAGGAGGGAATATTATTCCAGCGAAAAATAGTCGTCAGAGAAAGACGGCGATATTTAATATAAAGTACAGGTATTATAATTAAACCGATTTCACCAAATGTAATCAACGCTTTAAGTAACATTGAATCACTTTTTATCTGTTCAGGACTCGGCACAAATAACCATATCAATGATTGGGTAATGATCACAACAAAAACAAAGCTGATGATAATGATAAAAAATGCTTCAATAGGTCTGGGATATTGCTCTTTCTCTTGCATAAACTATAGTCAGTAAAAATTGAAAGATTCTCATTAATTATAAAGTTTCAATATTAAGGAAAAAAACATTAATTAAAAACTTATTTTTTAGGGAATGCTATTCATAACTTTGAGTGGCAAGATAATTCAATAATATACCGGCAGCAACAGCCACGTTAAGTGATTCTCCCTTACCATATTGAGGGATACGTGCAACGAGATCAACCATTTTCCTGATAGATGGAGAGATACCTTCTGACTCACTTCCCAAACATATTGCTAATGGAAAATTTGATTTGATGTGATGCAGTAGTCGGCCGGTATGAGATGAGGTCCCGATGAGGGAAAAATTCTTATCTTTTAATTTTTTTATCCATTCCGACAAATCTGCTACTTTAATACAAACAATTCTAAAAACGGATCCCATTGATGCTCTTAAAGTTTTGGGATTGAAAACTTCAGCGCAATCATTCGAACTGATGATTAATTGAGCGCCGAACCAATCAGCCGTTCTGATAATTGTACCGAAATTTCCCGGATCTCTAATACCTTCTGTTAATAATACCATGTGAATGTTGTTTAGACTGACACCTGATTCGTTATACCAGGCAGGTATGGCCATAATTAACAAAATGCCCTGGGAATTTTCGGTGGCGGATAGTTTTTTAAAATCTTTACTTGATAATATCTGGGGGGTGATGTTCTTTTTTTGTAATAGATCTGAAAATATGGATGAAGAATTATGTTGCTGGAAACTTTTATCGAAAAAGACTGCCTCTACTTGCCAGTTCGATTGTAGAGCTTCAAGCGAAAAGCGTTTGCCTTCCACCATAAAAAGTTGCCATTCTTTACGGAATTTTTTCTGGTGTAATTTCAGGTACTTTTGCCAGGAAGCCATGAGCTTGATTTAAATGTGATCGATGAGCTGTTCAATTAATTTTTTTGTTTCTTCTTCATACTCCGGGGGAACAAAAATGAACGCTTCATTGCCAGCTAAATTCGTTCCCGAAAAACCATAGGCAGTAGCCACACCATCCTGGGAAATTGAATAGGGAATCTTCTTTTTATTTAAAACTTCCGAGATCATTTCGGCATAAAGAATTCCGGGTAAAGGGCCCAGTTTTATCCATTTTTCTTTATTTTCTTTTGATTTTTTTTGCATAAATTACTCCAATTGGGTATGTAGCGATAATGATAACAAGTCAGTAAATTTATTGATAAGGGAAATGGTCAAAATGTTTTACTTAATCCGTAAACCTGATCGATATTTAAGACAAAGAGTAATCCATTGCCTGGGGCATCAAGCGATCCCACAATTTGTTCGATTGCTTGTATAGTAGATTTAACAAGATCTTCGGGAATAACTGTTAAAATGGTTTTATTAGCAAGGCGGCTTCCCTGCAATAAATTTTTAAATCCGGCAAATATGGGAATATCCCGTGCTAGTATCGAACCCATGCCAACACTGTCTAATACAGTCGCTCCAGTAATGTTTAATTCTAAAAAAGCTTCCAGTATTTCTTCGAGATACTCTTCTTTGTTCAGGATAAAAACTAATAATTTCATGAGGCAATCTCGAAATATTTTTCTTCCTCATTTTTTAACAGCCTGTATGCATCATCTGTAGTGGAAACTTTTAAGAGATTTTCCCGCAATTGTTCTTTGGAAATGAGACGTGAGATCCTGCTTAAAAGTCGAATATGCATGCCGGGATTCTCTTCCGGACCAACTAATAGAAAAACAATTTTGACAGGTTTATTATCAATTGAGTTAAAATCTATACCCGTTTGATGAATACCAAGAGCGATAGCAAAATCTTTACATTCATTCTTTTTACAATGTGGAATGGCAACTTCTCTCCCAATCCCGGTAGTCATAATTTTTTCTCTGTCCAGAATTGCCGTAAAAACTGCTTCTTTATCTTTGAATATTTGTTTTGAAAATAATACTTCAATCAATTCACGGATGACATCTTCTTTTGAGTTTTTCTCTAATGAGATTTTTATGTAGTCTGGTCTAAGGACGTCTACCAGTTTCATTTTTACCTCCAGTCGGAAATCATGAAATTTAGGGAATTCAAAGCTCAATACAAATAAAAATTGACAAAATATGTCTGAACTTCCTGTATATTTTTAGTTAAACACCAATGGCCAGTCTCGATCTGATAAAAGTAGAAAACAGAACTTCTGGTTAAAGGTTATATCATAAATCTTCTTGATTAACCTGGGGTAAGCTGTTAATTTACTTTAAGTAATATCAAGGAGATAAATCTTTATGCGAACTCTTCGTCTGGCTTTAGCCCAAATAAATCCTGTGGTTGGTAACCTGGACGGAAATTATAAAAAAATATTACATTATGTGGATAAGGCAAAGGAGTATGAGGCTGATATTATTGCTTTTCCGGAACTCTGCCTCACTGGCTATCCCCCGGAAGATCTACTTTTAAAACCCGAGTTTATTGAAGATAATATTCATTATTTACAGCAATTGGCCACTCATTCAAGTAATATGGCCATTGTTGTCGGTTTTGTTGATAAAGATGATGATATTTACAATGCCGCGGCTGTTTTGTATAATAAACAGATTGCCGGTATCTATCGCAAAATATTTTTACCAAACTATGGAGTTTTCGATGAAAATAGATATTTCCAATCTGGTCGCGAGGTTCAAATCTTCTTTTTGAATGGTATTAAAATTGGAATAAATATATGTGAGGATATCTGGTATCCAGGAGGTCCTACCCGGGATCAGGCCCTTACAGGAGGAGCCGAGGTTGTTATTAATATTTCATCTTCTCCCTATCGATTGGCGAAGGCTCACTCCCGATACAGGATGCTTGCTACGCGTGCAGAAGATAATGAAGTAATTGTAGCATATGTGAATACGGTAGGTGGCCAAGATGAGTTGGTATTTGATGGGAACAGTATGGTTATCTCGGAAAAAGGAAGGCTCCTCTGCAAAGCCCCTTCATTTGAAGAACATTTATTAACCACCACATTACATCCCGAGAATGTATTCAATCAACGAATTCATGATCCCCGCCGGCGTAAAGAAAAATTATATATTACCGCTGATAGACAGATTATTCAGATTGACCTGGGAAAATTATCTGGCAAGAGAATGAACCCTTTTCCAGAAAGTGGAGTTACTAAATTCCTTGAAAAAATTCCTGAGGTATACAAAGCTTTACAAACTGGTTTGAGAGACTATGTAAAAAAGAATGATTTTGAAAAGGTGGTTATTGGTATTTCGGGCGGAATAGACTCCGCCCTGGTGGTAGCAATTGCTGTTGATGCATTGGGGAAAGAGAACGTAGTAGGAGTTTCCATGCCGAGTGATTTTACCACTGTTGCCAGCCGAAACGATGCGAAAAAGTTGGCGAAGAATTTTAAAATCACCTTTTTTGAAATTCCTCTTCAGCCATCTTTTGAGAATTTACTGAACCAATTAAAACCAATATTTAAAGACTTATCTTTCGATATCACCGAAGAAAATATGCAGGCTCGAATTAGAGGAAACATACTTATGTCCTTATCAAATAAATTTGGCTGGTTAGTTCTGGCTACCGGGAATAAAAGTGAGATCAGTGTGGGTTATTGCACTTTGTATGGAGATATGGTTGGTGGTTTTTCTGTGATAAAAGATGTCTATAAAACCATGGTTTATGATTTAGCAAAATACCGAAACAGCTTGGCGGAATTTGACATAATACCGGAGAGTATCATTCTGAAAGCACCTTCTGCAGAGTTAAAGCCGGACCAGAAAGATACCGATTCGTTACCGCCCTATGATATTCTAGATCCCATTCTGCGAGCATATGTAGAACAGGATCAGTCTCCAGAAAAAATAGCCAGTATGGGTTTTGATTTGGATATTGTCAACAAAATCATTCAGATGGTAGATAGAAACGAATACAAACGAAGACAAGCTGCTCCTGGAATAAAAATTACCCATCGAGCTTTCGGAAAAGATCGCCGTTTTCCCATAACTAATCATTACAATAAATGATAAATATATTTGGGGATAAATTCTTGCAATAGGTGAAGAATGAAATTTTTTCATCAATTCTATTTGAAAAACAGCTTATTATGTATAAATTAATAAGAATTTTTTTAATTCATATTATCATGATAGGAGGTTGGTTATGTTTAGATTTTTAGGATATTTCAGCCTGGTATTATTACTGTTTATTACGATTTCCGGAGTTAATTTATTCGCTCAGCAAGATATTGAGAGTCTTTTGAACGCGATTGAAAATGAGATGAGCCAACTGCGCCAAAATCAATATGATCTCCTGGTTCCTGATAATTTTGAGAGTGCTGAAAAAGAGTTTCAGAGAGCCAAGCAAGATTTTGAAGCGGGTAAAAACATCCGGGAAATTCAGGAAAGATTGGAAAGAGCAGGAAAGTATTTAAAGGTAGTGAGTAATATCGGGAAAGAGGGTGAACTCATTTTCAAGGATGTTCTGGTGGCAAGGCAGGATGCGCTAGTAGCCCAGGCGCCGAATTATGCGTTGGCCGAATTTGAGGAAGCTGAAAAACAGTTCAAAGATGCCAGCCGCCGTCTGGAAAAGGGTGATTCAAAGAGTGCCCGTGATAAAACGATTAAAGTTGAACAAGCCTATCGGCAAGCAGAACTGAAAGCCATTAAAGAGAGCATTATTGGAGAGGTGAGGAATTTGTTAAAAGAAGCTGAAGATAAAAAGGTAAAAAATAATGCGCCGGTTACCCTGGCCGAGGCAAATAAATTATATAATGAGGTATTAACAATTTTAAATAGTAACCGCTATGCGAAATCAAATGCGGGTGAGACGGCAAATGAGGCGGCATACCAAGCCAGACATTCCATCAATTTAGCTGGAATCATAGAAGAATTTAAAAAAGATGATAAAAATTGGGAAAAACTCATTCGCACTTTTGAAAGCCGTATGGATAAAATTTCCAATCAGCTAGGATTTAGAGGGCGCTATGATAAAGGATATGCGGAAACTGAAAATGATATCGTTCTCGCTATCGAAAATATCCAGGAAGAAAATAAGACGCTGAAGTCGGATTTAAATCTCCTGCAGGAACAGAATGATTCACTTAACAAGAAAATAGAGAAATACGAAAGAACGGTGGTAACCGAGTTGGAGCGCAAACAGAAACGGGAAGAAAAGATTCGAAAAATAGAGTCAATTTTTACCAAAGATGAAGCCCAGGTGATTCTCATTGAAAATCAGATGGTTATCCGGTTGTACGGACTAACTTTCGCTTCCGGTTCGACGGTAATTACCCCAGAGCATTTTATGTTACTAACAAAAGTGATGCGTGCATTAAGGGAATTCTCAAAACAAAAATATCTTATTACTGGCCATACAGATGATCAAGGAAATGATACATACAATTTGTCTCTTTCAGAAAATCGAGCAGCGGCAGTGAGATCTTATCTTGAAGCCAACATGGGATTACCTTCAGAACAATTTGAGAGTATCGGGTATGGAGAAAGCCGTCCCATTGCCAGTAATAAAACGGCAGATGGTCGCCGGTTAAACAGGAGAATCGAAATCATCATCGGTTTTGAAGGTTGATTCTCTGCATTTATCTAAAATTGTTCTTTTTCATCATTCAGGATTGACAATAGCCCGTTGAAGGCATTCTTCTTCGGGCTTTTATTTAATTACCCGAAAAATTTTTGTTACTTAAAGCAAAGTTTTATGTTGGAAATTTCCCCCTTTTCTTATAGAAACTGTTGTAGACTGGATGAATTTAAAAAGTTGTTACTTATATTACTGCCTTGAGCTGTAGTATTTAATTAAACAGTCTAGCTGATAATAAATCGAATTTCCGGTAACCTTGTAATGTGATAGCCTTTATAGTTATAAAAAATATGGGTGAATGAAACAATAGGAGCGTATCAATGAAAATTGTGAGAATGATTGTGGTATTTATTTTTTTATTTTATACTGGTGTTATGAGTCAACCACCTTTTCAAGCCAATCAGAAATATCTCAGTTTTGAAATCACCACCACTCCTTACCTCTCTGGGGGGTATTTTTTACAGGACAAACTAGCATTGGAAGCCGGGATTGGTTTAGCATTTATGGGCGAAGATAATAGCAATGGATTTGGACTCTCTTTAGGATTGGATATGTACTCCCCAGGTGAGCCTCTCACAACTTTCTGGGGAGGAAATGTTAAGTACGAGATTAATCCAAATGCTCTGGACGAGGCCTTCTGGGAGGGTTCACGGCTAAGTTTAGGTGGTCATTGGGGAGTCAATATTTTTGTAGTAAAGAGTTTTGCTGTTGCAGGTATCATTGGTCTTGAGTTCCAATTAAATTCTCCAAAAGATGTTGACAACTCAACTAATCTGACCACTTTTACATCAGGATTAAAAGCAAGATTATTCCTGTAATTTTGTAGATTTGAAGGATGAAATTGTTATAATGAAAATCTTTAATAAAATTTTATGAAGTTGTCTCAATTTTTTTTTATATATAAATGAAATCATGAATGTCCGGTTAAGATCGGTAAATTATGGAAACTTATCCCCGATCTCTTCTTATGAAGCAGGGGTGTCCGGTTAAGTGATCGAATGACCATATGATAGCAAAGTAATAATAGCATTTAAATCTAAGAATTATTTAGGGAGCTTCATTTTCAGCTGATAGAATTAACCCACTCCATAATCCCCTCCCTCCCATCTGCCACCGGACAGGTATGCATAAGGGAGGAGAAAGGGGTGAGTTCATTTGATTTATGAGTATTCACAAATGTTAATAATTTTTCATTAATTTTAACTATTGATACAGCCCCATTTAGGGTGAGTTATTAATTCAAGTCGATTATGAAAGATATTCTTCCAATTTTATATATTCTTTAGTCTTATATATGGTAACAAATTTTAAACCGGACATCATAATATGAAATAAATACTTTTCAAGAACTTTGATGTTTATAGAATTCAAAGTACGATTTAAATGAGATAGTAGATTCAAAATAAATAAGCAGTTTACTTCAAATAGTATGAAGTAATATTGTGAAATTATTATGAAAGTAGACTCTTGGATACATTAAAAGCTATTTTACTCGGCATCATACAGGGTTTGTCCGAATTTCTACCCATCAGCAGTTCTGGGCATCTGGTAATTGCCGAGCACCTGCTCAATTTTCAGGAGGGTGGATTGGCATTCGAAGTATTTGTGCATTTCGGATCACTCATTGCGGTTTTGCTGGTATTCCGAAAGGATATCATGGAAATGATTCGGGCATTACCTGATATATTTCGATTGAAATCTCCCCAAATACCTGAGGAAAGAAAGAATTTCGCTTTTTTGGATATCTACATTATTATCGCTTCGATTCCGGCTGCATTGATCGGAGTATTGTTGGAAGATACGATCGAGAATATTTTTGAGAACCATCGCCTGGCTCTATCAATGCTTTTCGTGACTGGCGTGATTATGTGGAGTGCAAGATATACCCATGAAAAGCGTGATCGAATGAATGGTCTGCAAGCAGTCCTTATCGGAATAGCTCAGGCATGTGCTATTATTCCGGGAATATCACGTTCCGGTTCAACTATTGTTACCGGACTTTGGCTCGGGATACCTCGGGATATGGTCGCTAAATTTTCATTCATACTATCTGTTCCGGTTATTTTAGGAGCTACCTTTCTCAAATTGGTAGATCTAATCGAATATCCCCTACCGAAATCTGAATTGCTGAATCTTATCATCGCCAGTGTAACGGCAATGCTCTCAGGCTATTTGGCTATTCTGTGGATATTAGATATTATTAAAAAACAGAAATTGGAATGGTTCGGAGTCTACTGTATTTTCATTGCCACTATTGGATTACTGCTTGTTTAAGTTTTATGATTCTTCCAATGTAATTGTCGTTTCTGATTGTTGAAAAAACGGACATCAGGATTTGTATTCCACTATCTTTAGATTTTTCACCTTTTACTTTCATTTGCTTCAAAACATAAATTCATAGTTTTCCTGCATTTGAAATCAACAGAAAATCACTTCCCTTTTCCTTACCATACTTACCCGTAGGTATAAAACTTTTTAAATTTTTACTAATATCTCCTCCCAAAGTGTCGAGTAATACAAATATGGTGATGAAAAAAGAGTCAAAATACGGGTTTTCGTTTTATGGGAAAATTTCATAATATCAATAATATCAAGAACTTAACCTATTTGGCATTAAATTTGAATATTCATATACTGAAATGCGCATCTATCAAAGTGTATTTAAAAGGGAGGAAAGCTATGGGTTAAAGGATCTTTTAGATAGATAAATGTTGAACCTTAACTAATTTTTATTTCAACTAATTCATTGTTCTAATTAATTAATCTTTATTAAGGAGGATTTATAATGGGTCAGCAGCAATTATTGCTCATCGTGTTAGGTATCATCATTGTTGGTATTGCGATTGCAGTTGGTGTGAATATGTTCCAGCAGAGCGCAGTCGATTCCAACCGTCAGAATGTAATCAGTGATCTATCAAACCTGGGTGCTAAAGCGCAACGATACTATCGTACACCCACCGAATTGGGTGGTGGTGCTCAGACTTTTGCCAGATTCAAATTAGGTCGGTTGGATACTGCCAATGCCAATGGTAGTTACCGGGTATTTACATCAGCTCCCACTGGTGCTGATGATGAACCTGCACCGACAACCACCAATACTGAAGTTGCAACTACTTTCACTGGGGATACAGTTTATATCGCGGGTTGGGGTAATGAAAAAGGCGACGACGCCAACTATCCGGTTAAGGCGTATATTGCTATTTCTTCTTCTACCATGCAGACCAGTATTGAGAACTAAATAAAAAAAACGTGAAAGGGCGGGCCCAGCGCCCGCCTTTTTTTTAACAGGGAGTTAGTTAAATGCCTGAATTCAGATTTCAAGGAATTGCTAATAACGGAAGAGCCGTCCAAGGAGTTATTTCCGCCGACACTGCCAGTGAGGCCAAGAAAAAAATCAAAAAGATGGCCAGTCAGCACAAGGTTAAACTGGGTAAAATCCAGAAACGAAAGACTTATATCTATAAGATTCAGAAGAATGGAGAAAAGCCAGTTAGTGGTGAACAGAAAGCCTTTACTAAACTGGAAGTTAACCAGGCCTTAACCAAATTAGGTTATAATGTCATCCGGATACAACCGAAGATCGGTTTTCTTTCTTTAAAACCCCCTATGGCAGACTTGGTTACCTTTGTAAGGTTAAGTGCTGATCTGCTTCGTGAGAAACTCCCTTTTAATGAAGTCTTACAATTGCTTGCCAGCGATCTGAATAATCCGGTATTACGTGATGCGGTAAGACAAATCAACAATGATTTACGGGCTGGTAAAGACAGTGAAGAAGCCTTTCTGAAACAGGAAAAAGTATTAGGTAAATTCACCGCCCGTATGCTGGGTCTGGCGTCCAAGAGTGGTACCATGGCAGAGATGTATGAAAGTACCGCCAAGTTTCTGGAAAGGAACGCTGAGTTCAAAAAAAATATGCGTCAAGCACTTATTATGCCAATGTTCACCTTGCTGATTCTCTTCGGGGCATGCATCTTTTATGTTGCTTATATTTTCCCGGAGACGGCAAAGCTTTTCCTGAAACTTGGAAGTGAACTTCCCCCCATGACCAAAGCCACCCTTGATTTTAGCGACTTCTTGCTTGCCAATATGCCAATTTTTATGATTGTATTTACGGTCTCTGCTGGGGGACTCCTCTATTTCCTGAGAACCCCTAAGGGGAGATTTCTCAAAGACAAATATATCCTTAAATTACCTATGATTGGCGGAATTGTGCATAAAACCACTATCGAAATCTTTTGCCGGGTATTTTATTCATTATATAGTGGTTCAGGTGAGAATATTGATGCAATCCGTCTAGCCTCTGAAGCTTGCGGTAATAAATATTTCGAGGATCAAGTAAAAACAATATCTATTCCCCTGATGTTACGGGAAGGTAGGGGATTGGTAGATTCATTTAAAGAATCAGGTGTTTTTACTCCCACTGCATTATCTCGTTTTAATTCCGGAGCGGAAACCGGTACGGTAAAAATGACCGCAATGCAAATTGCCAATTATTATGAAAAGGAAACGGTATATAAATTGAAGAATGCAGTGGATTTTGTGCAGATTATGGTTGCCATGATTATTATGGTGGTAATGACTGCATTGACGCTGGTTTCCTCAGAAACAGCATTAGTTTCTCCAAAATCTCCTCTGGGATAAACAAAAGTATATGTATGAGTAGCTTATGAATAATCAGATAGATATCAGTGATCGTCTGGGTGTAACCCTGATAAAAAATGGTGTGGTGAATTCTACCACAATGGAAAAAGCCATCAAACTACGAGACAGCGGACAGAGAGATGGTAGAACCTTGGCTCAGATCCTGGTACAAGATTTCAGTGTCGATCATGACAGTGTTTTCCAGCAGGTTACCCAGCTTTATGGATTTAGAGAAGTAACGCTTGAAAAAGAAAACATTGATGATAACCGCATTAATTTCATGCGCAAAATGCTTGATCCGCTTCCGGAAGCGTTACGGAATCTAATGAAAGAACAGAAAATTCTGGTATATAAATACGATGAATATCGGCCTTACGTTTTAATCATTCTGGCCTCGGATCCCACTAATAAAAATATTACCCAAATTGCCAGATCAATAGGTGCCAAGCGATATGAAGTATGCTATGTGAAAATCCACGAACTGGAATCTCTGATTGAAAAAATTTATCCGGAAGAGAATCTTTATCTAAAAGAAATGGATGATATGGCCCTCGAGATAGAGGGGGGAGAAGTTGATGAATCCCTGGATGAAGAGGCCATTGAAGCTGAAATAAATAAAAGTTTACTGGTTAATCTGGTGGAAGGAATGCTGGTTGAAGCAGTCAGACGTGGGGCCAGTGACATTCATATCATCCCCAAGGGACCGAAAACATCCGAAATCCATTTCCGGGTGGACGGTGCGTTGAGGTTGTGGCATGTTCAGGAAGGGGTACGGCCGGAATCCCTGGCAGCGGTGGTCAAAGACAGATCGAAGAATGTTGACCGTTTTGAACGGGAAAGGTCGCAGGACGGTTTCATCCAGCGTAAAGTGAACGGATATAATATTCGTTATCGAGTCTCGGTTATTCCCATTGTGGGAAAAGAGTTCACTCAAAAGCTAGAAAGTATTGTTATCCGAATTCTGGATGACCGAAAGGTGATTACAGATCTTGATAAACTTGGATTTCAGGGATCTGCCAAAGAATTTTTTATCAAGGCCATTTCTAAACCACAGGGGATGATCATTGTCACAGGTCCTACGGGAAGTGGTAAATCGACAACCCTTATTGCCGCACTGAGTTATATTATGCGGCCGGAAATTAATGTACTAACAGTGGAAGATCCGGTTGAATATATTATCGGGGGTGCCCGTCAGATTAAAATCAGTCCCAAAAACGACTTTGAGAGAGCTTTGCGATCGATTTTGCGCCATGATCCGGATGTAGTGATGGTGGGCGAGATTCGCGATAAAGAGACCGCAGAAACAGGCATTAAACTGGCTAATACTGGTCATCTAACCTTTTCTACCTTGCATACCAATGATGCGCCGAGTGCTGTTTCACGTTTATATAAAATGGGTGTGGAAACCTTTTTGATTGCCTATGCCATTAATATCGTTATCGCGCAGAGATTGGTCCGGCGGTTGTGTGAATATTGTAAACGACCAATACAAAAGCTTGATCCGGTCTTCCCGAAAAGTCTGGGATTCTCGGAAGAAGAGTTAAAAAAGACAGTTTTTTATGAAGCGGTTGGTTGCAATAAGTGTCATAATGGGTACAAAGGCCGGGCAGCTATTCATGAAACCCTTTATTTCACCAGGGAAATCCGTAAGATGATCTTTGAAACCGGTTCGGATATCAATGAAGAAGCCTTAAAAGAACAGATGGTCAAGGAGGGTATGCATAATTTGCGGGCTGCCGCCAGAGAAAGGGTGAAACAGGGTTTGACTACTTTAAACGAAGTGGCAGCTGTAACAACCGAGGATTAATACTACAGGGAGTAAACAATGCATACTGGTCAAATCATCTTTACTATAGGAGCCTTGGGTTTACTGAGTTTTGCAATTTTAAATCTCAATACCAGTATAAATGAGAATGACGTTTCTTTGGCACAGAACCGTTACCGCCTTGAGGCTCTCTCTTTGATGACTTCCTATATCGAGCAAGCCAATATGTATTTTTTCGATGAAGCTTCAACCGATACCAGTAGCGCAAAGGAGCTGAAAGATTTTTCATTGCCTAATAAACTGGGATTTGAAGCGAATGACATAGGTGAGTTTGATGATTTTGATGATTTCAATAATTATACCAAAATCGATACAGGATTGAGTGGGGTCAATTACAAAGTGATGTTTACTGTGGATTATGTAAAGTTACAGGCAGATACCTTTGCTCATTCGAATGCTAAGGAATATAATAAACGTATGACTATTTCCATAACAGATGCCTACAGTGACCCATTACTTTACAGAAATTTTAGTGGAGATAAGGTAAGAGATACTCTCAAAATAAGCTTTGTAAATAGCTACTGGTTTTATAATTAGCAAATTATTCAGGGATTAAGATGGCGGTTATTATTGACATAATTGGTGGTATTTTTATTGGTGGATTTTTATTAATCATTGCATTAACTGCCACTGATACGGCAACTACTGAGATGTTTAATTATAATTCCGATGCCATTATCCAACAAAATCTGGCCAATACATCGGATGTTATTCAATATGATTTGAGAAAAATGGGTTTTGGTATTCCTGAAGCTAAACATGGAGAAATATTACAAGTTGCTACACCAGGTCATGTGAAGTTTTTAGCCCATTTGAACAGTGATGCTGATTGCAGGGTTCATATACCGGGTGTAACAGCAATCGATAATGTAGTAGATACTATAGAATACCGGGTTGTGCCATTTGATTCGATGGATTATGGTGATACTACCATAGTTATGTATAGACTTGTTCGAACATTGAAAATTTCTCCCAGCTATACAAAATCGATGGGAATAGGTGCTATCGGAAATCGGAATGTTTTTAGATATCTGGATCAAATTGGACAACCTGTAACACTCATCATGGCGACTCGAATGATTGAGGTTACTCTTACAGCTTTTAATCCACGGGTATTTTTAAGCAGGGATTGGGTGGATAGCAAAATTAATGAAATATCGAATGTGGAGTTCAGGGAAAGGGAATTACGACGCCTATTAAGAGCCTCGTATTGGCGCCAAACCAGACTGATATCAAGGAATTTAAGAAGATAACTTGGAGAAAATAAAATGTTTGGGAAAGGTGCAATATTAACTGTTTTTGGATTTATTCTAGCCTTTTCTGCCTATCAGATTCGGATGAGCAGTAATGTGTTACGGACTTCTGATAATTTCAGTGAAAACTACACGGAGACATTAATCCATGAGACAGGTTTAAGTTCGATGAATTTAGCGGTTAACAAGGTCTGGGATCAAAATGTAAAATCTGATACTTTCATGGTGGTGGCAAATAGATGTTCCTCGAGAACACAGATCTCTCAAAAGGGTGCAGATACCGTTAAAATTAATGTCAAAACCTGGAGTTATGTCTATGATGATGAATTAGATAATTCTGTGAAACGGGCAGACTCAATTTTAGCATATTTTTCCTATAATATGCCCCTCTC
>Ga0209635_10000787_pt1 | contig 22837 bp, 19 predicted proteins | sample DeeMarSWOR230_32_FD_187463 | JGI IMG/M metagenome (GOLD analysis project Ga0209635, IMG submission 187463) | Marine sediment microbial communities from White Oak River estuary, North Carolina - WOR-2-30_32 (SPAdes) (version 2) | ecosystem: Environmental > Aquatic > Marine > Intertidal zone >...
CCTGCCAAAAGATGGGACACGAATGAGTTGACCGCGCTTTTAGACAGATTGCAAGAGGCAAAAATTCAGGTTTTGCTTACTGGCAATAGCGCGGACAAAAAACTGGCAGAACAGTTAAAAACAATAACAAATGCAGATATTATTGATGCAGGCGTTTATTAGGCCATTGTCGGTGAAACTCTGCACATAGGAATAGAGGTCGGTCTCGTCAAGCTCCTCGGTCTGTGGCGGGCTCAGGCTCATTATAATGCCGAACATCTGGTTTAGCCGCTCGAAGTCCTTATCCGGCACAATGCCCTGCAGGCCGCGGGGGAAGGGGAATATCTTGTCGTGGTAGCTGGCCATGGGGCGGACGTAGGTGAAGCCGATGCTGTCCTGTTTGCCTACCATCCTGAGTATCTCGCCCACAGGCCCCTTGTTTGATCGGGAGAAGACATGGGCTCCGATGTCGAGCTTGAATCCCTCTTTTTCATAGGAGTATAACCTGCCACCGAGGCCACTGTTCTTCTCCAGTATCAATATCTTGTGCCCCTGTTCTCTGCTGGCCAGGATTGTCCCTATGGCCAGCCCTCCTATTCCAGAACCGATTATTATGGTATCTAACTTTTCCAAAATAGTCCCCTAGAGCTGTGCTTTGAATTCCTAGCCTTGAACCTCTGGTCTAAGACTACTCTGTATAGAGCGAGAAGTCAACCTGCGGAACCTCGCCCGAGGGAAGTTGCCCCAGGAGCTTTGCTTGCATATGCCTTTTCCAACTGTACAATTACTTCATGTATCCACATGGGTTCGTTTAGACAGTCTAGCCAGCTATTTCAACAGAGATAGCTCAAATAGGATGGCTTTTCATCTATTGTGAAAATGCCATCTTGATGACAATCTCAACTCTCTGGTCCCATCGCGAAGACAATGCCCAAGGGTGAGGAATCCACCCATCGACTTGACACTGAGGAGAGCTTGTGCTAGGCTTCAGTGCGGGCAGTTCACATAAAGGCTGGCCTGCTAATGTTTTTGGTGTGGTCTTGGCAGATTGTTACAGCAAGTGAGCGAATCCGGTATCGGCCCTTTAACGACTATGAGCGGACTAAAAGCTCATTACAAACGCAACCTAAAGGCTTAAGCATTTCCAGCTTCGAAGGGGGAAATATCGGTTGAAGAACAACGGGTAAACTTCTCAGCCTGTTGCTGTTAGTGATGACCACTCTGGTCTTTATTGTTGGAGCCTCTCTCCTTAGCATAGCATCTCGAAGAGAAAAACCCGATTGTAACAGCAACCTAGTTTTACATACAAAGGTTGAAATGAATGGACGAACTCTAGTAGCTGTGTGGAAGGCCAACGTTCCGCACTGGGTCTGGATTGGTTCTACCGCGTGGATAGGCGCTGTCATTATCGGACTTGAGGGCAGCTCCCCCAACTGGGGGCTTCTCATCCTTTTCGTAGTAGCGGTTCTCACTATTCAGGCCATTGCCGAGTTTGCCAACAGTTACACCGATCGAGATGAAGACCGTCTATATGGCCCGACCAATACCCTGGTTACCGGCGAACTTGATGCAGGGACGGCCAGAAAGGTCCTTGTTTTCCAGAATATCGTAGCCGCATTATTATTGGTTGCCATACTGGCAGTCTCCCTCAATTATGTTCTAATAGCAGTAATGATAGCGGGCTGGTTCTTTGGTGTAGCCTATTCAGTGCCACCTTTTCGACTCAAGGAGACGATCCATGGCCCTTTTACCCATGCCATTGCTTTTGCGCTTCTACCCATAGCTGGCTGGCTAATTGTTGAGCCATCATTAACCGCAAAGAATGGTTTTATAATAGCATTCGCTGCCTTGCTTTTTCTCCACAGTTTCGGGTTAGGAATAACGCTCAAGTTCAGAAAAACGCTACTGGCTTTAGATACTGGTCTAATTCAGATGGAGCAGGGCGGCAGCTTATACAACCTTAGCACTGTTGGTTTTCAGCTAAAGGCTAAGAGTGCAATGGCTTTAGAGGCGATTACAGCTTTGGGTGCATTTATCTTGGTTCCTGTATTCTGGCATCTGGGGATATTCGATGCGGCGATATCAATCGCATTGCTGACCCTACCTCTGCCATTGACAGCCCTGGCTATGATTTTACGATTTATGGATCCGGTTAATAATAGCTCAAAATACAAAATGCTCATGACACTGGCCTGGATACTTATCGCAGTTATACTGTTTGGTGTTGGGCTTGCAAGTCTTCTCCCTTGGGGCCTTGTAGTCCTAACCTGTATCGTTATCCTTGCAGGGTTTCCCCTGTTAGTTAGAATCGTTCATCCTTGGGGATGCAAGTCTCTGAAGGGCCGTTATTAGAGGTTTGGGCATCAGGCCTTTGGGATTATATTGAAGATAATGTGGCGTAACAATGACGAACGGGATGAGTTCTGGTCAAGACAGCCAAGCTCGGTGGTGAGTTTTTCGTTGACTCTCTCAACAAAATTTTCGTGGACTGAATAGCATGTTCATTAAGCAAGCGGGCGGATCCCTTCCGATGGATACTGAGACTCTATGTCCTCACAGCAATGACTACATGACTATCAATAAAAAGGAAAGATATTCTCATGGATTTAGATGGAAGCTGGGCATCAATACTAACCCGTGCATACAATCACGGAAAGGCAAACGCTGCGTATATTGTGGTTTTTTGAACTATCGCAATCCAATTTCTCCTCTGGAAGTCGGACAAGTCTTTAACGAGGTATTTAAGAGTAGTGATTTAAGTGATATCCATAGATTGGAACTTTATGTTTCAGGAAGTTTCTTTGACGATGAGGAGGTTTCATTTGATTCCCGTTTAGAGATAGTTAAATCAGTAAAAGAAAGTGAAATTAAAGAAGTCGTTTTAGAATCGAGGCCTGAATTTATCACGGAAAGGAATTTAGAATCATTAGTTAATATTATTGATGGAAAGAGGATTACGATAGCTATAGGCGTGGAAACGATGGATGATAAGATAAGGAACAAACTATCGAAGGGTTTCTCCACAAAAGATCTCACCACGAGTTTAGGCAGGATTGCTCAAGCTGGAATGCGAGTTCAAGCATATTTACTCTTAAATCCACCTGCAATTAATAACGATAAAAATGCAATTATTGATATTATTGGTAGTTCAAAAGAGATAATAAACTTGGCTAGTAAGATGAATTGTCCCTTGATTTTGGCACTCCAGCCATTTTTCCTTGCCAAAAACTCAATAGTTGCAGAAGATCCCTCACAGGAGAATCCTGTTAGACCGCCGTGGCTATATACAATAGCACTTACACTAAGATTGTTAGACAATATAAGAAGTGTAATGGAACCGAATTTGCACATAATTCTGGGTAATGAAATTGATAATGTGGATCCAGTTCTCGTACCTTCTAATTATACAAGTGATGGGAATGTTTGCCCGTGTACTAGGAGAATAAAAAAGTACTTGCGTGAGGTTAACATTTCTCGAGAAAAAATGTTGGAAATTGTTCATAGAATACTAGAATCGCCGTGTAGTTGTAAGAGGATTTGGGAAAGTGAAATAGGCTGCGAAATCAATGAATTCAATCTGTAATCCAGCTTTTACAGTTTGGTTTCCAGGCTGGACTACGAGATGCTCTGGAGTTAGCTACAAACTAAGAGCCGTCCCGATTTCCATCGATGGGGTGCCACGCTCCGGGGTTGAGCGCTCTACTCATTTTTAGCCACTGTACTGATATATGGACTCCGTAGCGTATCTCAGCATGAAATTGTCAGGTGGACTGGGATGTTATTTGATGCGATCCAGAATTACTAACTAAGGTAAGAGGTCTAGGGGGAGAATAGGAATATCTCAAATGCACGGCACTTCAGGGGAATGGTGGCAAGGTGCTCTAGCGGGCGTGTCGGTGATTCCATAGGTGAATCCTGCTCCCAAAGTGATGCCAAGACACCAGCCATGTTCAATCTCCGTTTAAAAAGGGCTCTTTATATCGCGAGAAACGGCAGAATTTGAGCAGACTAATTATCTAGATGAGGAAATACATGTTAAATAAGTACCTTAATCTAAAAGGCTATCACCCATCAGAGTTATTCGATCCATTAAAGAGAGAAGAGTTGAACTTGGATGATTTATCGAAAATTCTTCCTCAATCTTTAGCTGAGCTGGAATTATCAAAGGAAAAGTATATAGATATCCCCAAGGAAATTTCTGATATCTATTCAACTTATCGACCTACTCCATTATACAGAGCTAAGGAGTTTGAAAAAGCAATAAATACAAATTGTGAAATCTACGTTAAGAATGAAGGGGTGACTCCAACGGGAAATCATAAGGCTAATAGTGCATATCTAATAGCGTATTTATGCAAAAAGGATGGCGTTAGGGTAATTGCAACGGAAACAACTGGCAACTGGGGGATTGCTCTGGCAATGGCAGGTAAGGAGTTTGGCATTAGGGTGATCTGTTTTCTGGATTATGAGAGCCATATCAAGAGACCGGACAGAAAATCACAGATGGAAAAATTCGGAGCCGAAGTAATCGTGGTCGAACCTCAGAGCAATCAAAAAGTGAAAGATCTCCTGACATTATCAGCTGATGCAGCTATTGAATTTACTAAACAATCGAGAGGAGTCTATTATATTTATGGCAGTGTCTATGATTATTTCACCATCCCTCAATCAGTTATTGGGCTAGAGATTAGAAGCCAACTAATAGGGATAAACAAATATCCTGATATTGTTATTGGGGTGTGTGGTGGAGGGGCGAATCTATTAGGAACTGCAGGTGCCTTTCTTGCAGATATTGTCGATGAAAAGAGAAGCACAAGAATCGTATCGGCCGAAGCGGGAAGCTGCCCTATTTTGTCCGAAGGTAAAATGGGTTTATATTCCATCGATACTCAAAAGTATTATCCGCTAATCAATACCTACGGGATAGATGAGTTAGTGGAAGGTAGTTACGTTGGTGGTTTGGGGTGTACTGTTGTGGCAAGTTCGGTTGCATTCTTTCATTCACAGGGAATAATCGAGGTGAATCAATTCTGTTCCGAAGATGCAAAGAACGCAGCTGGATTATTCTATGAAAGTGAAGGTAAGTTTGTTGCATTAGAAACCGGCTATACAATGGCAGCTATCATCAAACAAGCTCAAGAAAACGACAACAAAATTATAGTAGCAAATGTTAGTTCAGGCGATACTGATAAACAGTTTTATAAGTATTAGTAAGAGAAATAGTAAAAGATGAAAATGAATGAAATACTGTATGAAGAATATATTAAGGAACTGAAACTTGATTTTGAGAATCCTGATTCTTTATTGAACAAGATTAAGTTCTGTAGTTATCTAGTTTGCTGTGGAGCATCTGTTAAGCTGGAATCCTATCCACTAAATAACAAGGATTTCAGAACGGGTAATACTGGTCTGCAATTGTCGGTTGGGAGTCCTTTGCTTAGAGCGCTTATTCCTTTCTTCTATATGGACAGTAACAATCCCGTTAAAGTAATAGGTAGTTATGCGACAAAGCGGGCAGTGATTGAGTATGGTGGAAGAGAGTTCTTTGAAGTTAGTGTTTTGCCCGAGATGGAAACAGGTAACAAGAATGTTAATTTCGAATTTGAAACATTAATTGCTGCTATTCCTGAAAAACCTTATGGTATAAGGAATTGTTATTATCATAGTGTCGGAAAACAATGTGCTTTCTGCATTCTGACAAGGAAAAGGATCCATATAGGCCCAAAGAATTTGGTTGAGGCATATGCCACAATCACTCAGAAGAGAGGGATGGAACCACAGGTTTTACTTACTGGTGGAACCGGCTTCGCGATAGATAGAGGGTTGCTAAAGTATGTGCCCTATGTAAGGGAATTACGCAATAATTTTTCGGAAGCAAGAATTGCAATAGAGGCATCGCCTCCGCAGGATGTTTCTTCTGTTGATACTTTAGTCAATTTAGGTATCGATACTTTTGCTGCCAATATCGAATTCTTTTCGAGAAAAAATAGGGAAAGGCTTTTACCTGGAAAATCAGAAATTGAATTGGATGAATATAAAGAGGTCCTTAGTTATTGTGGAAAAGCTAACGTGAAAACCTTTTCGGCACTGATTGCCGGTCCTGAGAATGAGAGGGATACTCTCAAAGGAGTAGAGTATCTATGTAGAATAGGAGTTCCCACTAATCTATTATGTTTACGACCTTTCCCTGGATCACGCTTGGAAAATTATCCTAGGATAAATCCTGCTAGGTTTTTGAAGGTAACGAAAAAAGCCGTGATGATAATGGATCAGCATGGCTTAATAGAGAATCTATCCAACACTGCCGGATGTGGTTCTTGTGGTGCTTGTTCGATGGAGATGAATTTATACCGGTTATTGAAGAATAACGAAGGCAGAGATTTCTATGATTTTATCCAATAACATTGCCACAATAGTTGATATTGGAAATCCCGCTTAGAACCCTCTCCAAAATGTGTGGTCTGGGATGGGATAATGGCTAAGAAATTACTATTGATTAATCCAGCTCAGTTCGCCAATAACGCCAAGTTGAATCTGCCTAGCGTGCTGAGATTGCCGCAAGCAAGTTTAGCTTATTTGGCTGCGTTAACCCCTTCTGGGTGGGATATTAAAATAGTTGATGAGAGCATTGAGCCTCTAACTTATGAGGATGCTGACCTGGTAGGCATAACCGCCTACACCTGCAATGCTCCCAGAGCGTATGAAATATCTGAGCAGTACAGGCGAAAAGGCATTAGAACGGTAATAGGCGGCGTTCATGTGTCAATGGTGAGTGATGAAGCTATGCGGTTTGCTGATTCTGTTGCTATAGGTGAGGCAGAATCAATTTGGCAAAATCTACTGCGTGATTTCGAAAACAATGAATTGAAACCGTTTTACAGAGGGGAGCGCATTTCTCTAGAGAATCTTCTCAAACCTAGAAGGGATCTATATTCCAAGAAATATAGATTAATTTCGGTGGAAACTTCGAGAGGCTGCCCTAATGATTGTGAGTTTTGCTCTGTATCAAATTTTAATGGAAGAACTTATAGACAGAGGCCTGTGGAAGAAGTGCTGGATGAATTAGAAGCCGTGGATAGGAAATACTTCTTCTTTTCAGATGACAACATTCTAGGATACGGGAGAAAGGCAGAAGAAAGGGCAATTCAATTGTTCCAAGGGATGATAGACAGAGGCTTGAAAAAGCAGTGGGGTTGCTATGTCGGAATCGATTTTGCAGATAACATAAACGTATTGAAGTATGCCAAGAAAGCTGGTTGTCTGGGTGTATTCATCGGCTTTGAATCTGTGAATGAAGAAGCACTTCAAGAGATGCACAAAGTAAGAAATCTAAAGGTGGGAGTAGAAAACTATAGTGAGGTAGTTAAGAAAATACATGAGCATGGCATTGGCATATTCGGGGCATTTGTTTTCGGTAGTGATTCAGATAGGAAAGACGCATTTGAGAGAACGACAGAATTTATCTTGGATTCAAAGATAGATGTCGCACAATTGTCAATTTTAACTCCCTTACCAGGGACTAGACTGTACAACAGACTAAAACAGGAAGGAAGGTTATTACGTGCCAACTACCCTAATGATTGGAAGCATTATGATTTCATGGAAGTAGTGTTTAGGCCTAAGCACATGACTCCTAATGAATTGAGTGAGGGCATTGCCCAAATGTATAAAGACACTACCTCCAGAGTGACATCACTAAAAAGGGCCTTCAATTCGGTTGTCGAGACAAAGAATTTATTTGGAGCCGCTCTCGCTTACTTTGGCAATCACGGAGCCGGCACATTTTGGGTGAGGAAATATAGAGAGAGTCTGGATAAATGAAATTTGTGTTCAGCCTGGTCTTTAGAGTCAATTGGTTCCATGCTGTCAGCTTCCTCTTTTTACTGTGGCTTGGTCTAATATTTTGGGGACTGGGCACAACTGCTCCAAGCGGATGGGGTACTATAGTTTATTCCCTGCTGGTTGCGATATTTATTATCTGTATTACGAATTTCGCTGATATGTACTCAGACAGGTTCGAGGATCGAACCCATAGACAGAGTAATCCTATGGCAACGGGCGAATTTAAGATAGGTACTGCCAAGAGAATTTTCATCGCAGAAAACATCATCGGCGTACTGCTTGTGGTCTCTCTATTCTGGGTGACCCGCAATTACCCCTTAATCTTAGCTCTGGTAGCGGGATGGGTTGGCGGATTAATCTATTCGCTGCCACCTTTCAGGCTAAAGGCGCGCAGGATCATCGGACCACTCGAATTTGGTTTATGTTGTGCCATCATCCCCCTGGTGGGATGGCTGGTAGTAAAGCCGGTGGATACTTTTATAGCTGCATTTGCGCTTATCTTTTTCGTTGGAGGCTCAGGGATTGGAATAACAACTAAACTAAGAAGAACAGCCGAGGATTTCAGCTTCGGTCTAATAAGTGGAAGCAATGTATTCAATCTGAAGACGACAGATTTCGGACTAAGGGTAAAAACCGCCGTGATTCTTGAAGCAATTCTGGTTTTAGGGGCGATTTGTCTCATCCCTGTTTTCGGTTTCCTGGGGACTTTCAACCAAGTACTGGTCATATTTCTGGTATCGTTTGTACTGCCTCTGGTTCTGGCCGGTTTTGCTCTGAGAGGGAAAGACCCCATCAGTAATCTCAAGAAAGCTCAAATATCATTTATACTTATTTGTGCAACCCTTCCAGCAATAAGTGTTGCTACTTTTATCAGCTCGATCGTTCATATCGGCTAGGAGGAGATAACACGCACATATTGAGTGGTGCTAAGAACGGGGACAAGCCACAAGTACGTATTAGTCAAGCTTATTTATGGCATTGAAAACATGGTTTTGTAGAAGAAGGTCGAAATAAATGAGCGAAGTTTAGAGGGCACCTGATGAAAGCTTACATGGTTGAAAGCAGCAAGAAGATTGAGCCCTTCGGCGATCATCCTCGCGACTGCCTTATCACCAACCGAAAATTGGGTGAGATTCAGAAAGAGGTGCTGCAGGGCCTGGGCCTGGAGCTTAAGGCCATGCCAAGTGCGGTGAAGGTAGAGGATGCAGAGGAGCATATCGTATTTGACGATAGCCTCTTCTTCACTAAAGAGCTCCTACAGGAGTTCATTACTGAAGCACGAAGGCTGAAGTGTTGCGCCGTTTGCGCTGCCAAGCCTGGTCAATTCACCAACCTGAGCATGGTTGCCACGCAGAATGTACAGATACACGCTGACCGGGTTGAATACGGTCTCCACTACGTGCCAGCACGGGAACTACGGGGAGACCAGGTGCCGATGGTGATCGATCCAGATCAGTTCTCCATGCCCTTTCCCATGCCCGAGCATGTGCATGGTGGCCGAGAGTACCGCATTCCCATAACGGATACAGTTATTATTCAGATAGACCACTGGGCAAACCTGTGGGCAGCGAATCTAGGCATGTTGCTGGCCGAAGTAGCTAGGCTTAGGAAGGCTCCAAAAGTGAGGCTATTAGGTCTGGTGATAAGAGCCCGCTCTCGGAACAGGTGGAAGGTATTACGACAAGTCAACAAGGTCGGTAGGAACTGCGATATCCACCCCACGGCATACATAGAGGGCAGCACAATTGGAAACAACGTGATGGTTGGCGCCGGCTCAGTCATCAGGCTGTCCCTGGTGGGGGACGGCACCGCTATCGGTAGCAATGTGACAATGGAATTTTCTGTAGCTGGAGAGCAGTGCGCCATCGATTCTGGGAGCGGAATATTCGGCACCGTACTGTATCCTGGCGCTGTAACCTCGGCCGGGGTTATTTATGTTAGCCTGTGCGGCAGAAATTCATTCATCGCCGAGGGTGTTAGTCTCTCCGACTTCCGCTTTGACGGAAGATGCGTAACTGTGATCAAGGACGGGAACCCAGTGGATACGGGTAATATCGGCCTAGGCTCGTGCCTAGGCCACGGTGTATACCTCGGCGCTGGATGCGTAGTTGCACCGGGGAGAGCCATTCCAAATGGGATGCGAATTACCCCAGATGAAACGCGGGTCATACGCAAATGCCTTCCCGACGGGAGTGTTCCGGGCCATCGACGAATTGATATAAATCGCGTTTCCTGAGGGCTGAGCGCTTCTCTGTCACTGGTTAGGGGTGTCAAGCGGATACCTTCACCGATGGTGATGGCTCTGTAGCTGGTGACCGGATATTTCAGTGCCATTTAAGGCTTTGGGCTTTCTACTGCCCCTGGTAATTAGGTTTTCGCTTCTCTAAGAAAGCCTTTGTTCCCTCCTGAGCGTCCTCGCTCTGAAAAACAATGGTGGAAAACATCCTCTCAACATAATAAGCTTGATCTAATGGTAAGCCCGACGTTCGGATTACACATTCTTTAACGGACCTCACTGCTAGTGGCCCGTTTTCACAGATACGCTCTGCGTACTTCATTGCAGTGGGCATAAGTTCAGAAAGGGGTACTACTTTGTTAATTAAACCTATTTGGTAAGCCTCTGGGGCACTGATCCTGTCGCCGATAAGGAGTATCTCCATAGCTCTGCAGTAAGGTATCTGGCGAGGTAGCCTAACCGGTGACCCCCCTCCCGGGAAAAATCCCCATCGTACCTCAGCAACTGTGAAAGTAGCATGTTCTGCTGCTACCCTGATGTCCGTTCCCTGCAGCATTTCCATGCCTCCCGCTAGGCAATACCCATTAACCGCTGCGATCACAGGCTTCCACAAGTCAATGCCCTTTAGCATTGCCGGAATTGTCATTTCCGATGTTTGCCTTTGAATGGCCTGTGAAGTAATCCAAGGAATAGTCTTTTTAAAGTCAGCACCAACGCAGAAGGCCTTGTCACCTGTGCCTGTAATAATAGCGACCCATACATTTGGGTCATCCCTAACATCGAGCCAAGCATTACCTAGATCATCCATGGTCTCAGGGTCAAGAGCGTTCATCGCTTCAGGACGATTAATGGTGATTAAAGCGATATGATCTTTCTTTTCATAAATTAGAGCCATTCATATCCCCTCTCAATATAATATTCTATTGCCTTGTTATCTGGGCAATCCCAATCCCATAAGAGCTATGATGCTCCTCTGGATCTCATTAGTGCCCCCACCAATAGTGCCTAGAATGGAAAATCTGCACATATATTCTATTTGCCCCTTAAGTTGTGCCCATTTTGAATCCTCCTTTAGCTGCCCGTAAAGTCCCATGATCTGCATCCCGATGTTGGTCAAGCGCTGCTCTAGCTCTGAAGTGAATACTTTTGAAATAGAGGCCTCGTGGAAAGGAACAGCTCCCTTACTTAACATCCAGACTAACCTATAGGACAACGTCTCACCTACTTTTAACTCAATGGCAAGTTCTGCTAATTTATTCCGAACTAGTGGCTCCCTGCTAAGGGGACACCCATTATGGCGCGTTTGCTTGGCATACTCTATTAGCTCATCGAGAATGCGCCGATGGACAGCTACCAATGCCCCCATGAAAACCCTCTCATGATCTAGAGCAGTAGCTATATAATAAAAACCTTGATTCTTCTCACCTACAAGGGCACTCTTAGGAACCCGAACCTCATCGAAAAAAATGTCGTTTACTCTCATATTAGCCATGGTCCATATAGGTCGTACCGTAATGCCAGGGTCTTTCATATCTACAATGAATAAGCTGATCCCGCGATGTTTCTTAGGAGCAGTGGGATCAGTTCTCGCCCCCAGCCAACAGAAGTCAGCGTGGTGAGCAATAGAAATGAGCGTCTTTTGCCCATTAATAACATAGTCATCTCCCACTTCCTCAGCTCGGGTCTGCATCGAAGCCAAGTCTGATCCAGCACCCGGTTCAGTATAGCCGAGACAAAAAACTATCTCCCCTTTTAAGATTCTGGGTAAATATTCCTTCTTGTGCTCCTCATTGCCAAAATTTATTAATGAGGGGCCTACCATATTCATACCCAAGACATTGGCCTCGATCGGCGCTCTGTGGTAAAGCAACTCTCTGGCAAAAATAAACTGTTCCATATAGGAACGGCCTTGGCCTCCATATTCACTGGGCCAGCCCACACCTATCCATCCCTTCTCCGCCAGCTTGCGAGTAAACGCTGGGGAATAGTCCCGATACTCAAGCGGCTGTGCCTCGAGCTGGCCAATTAAATCGGGAGTTAGCTCCCTTTTCAGGAAGTTACGAACCTCCTCCCCGAATTTTTTCTCATCTTCAGAGAACCTAAAATCCATATTACTCACCGGAGAATGTGTATTTGCCGTCCCAGTAACTCTCCCTCTGCAGTATAGTTGCTCCTCCTTGTCCATAGCCGCCACATATCGCTGCTAGCCCGTATCTACTACCTCGGCGGATCATTTCATAGGCTAGCGTACCGATTAGTCTGGCGCCACTTGCCCCTACCGGATGTCCAAGAGCGCAAGCGCCACCATTGACATTTATCCTTGCGGGGTCCTTTAACCCGAATTCTCTCATAAAGACTATCGGTACCACGGCAAAGGCCTCGTTCACCTCAATGAACTCCATTTCATCTATGGATAGACCAGTTCTATCTAAAGCTTTTTTAGTGGCAGGGATAACAGAGTAACCCATGATTGTAGGATCGCATGCAGCCACAGCTATCGCTCTTATGGTAGCCAATGGTTTGAGCCCGGATTCCCTTGCCTTATCCTTAGACATGAGCATTACGGCAGCAGCCCCGTCTGCTGTTCCAGATGAAGAAGCAGCAGTAATTCTTCCCCCTAAAGGCTTGAAGGGGGTTGGAAGCGATGATATTTTCTCCAGTGTGGAATCAGCCCTTGGTCCTTGATCGAAGTCAATTAGTTCCTTTGCACCATCCGGTAGCTCTCCCTCCAACGGGACTATCTCATTCTTAAACTTTCCCTCCTTTTGAGCAGCTACTGCTCGCTGATGACTCATCAGCGCCCACTTGTCCATCTCCTCTCTTGAAATGTCGTACATTTCCGCCAATTTCTCAGCGGTTATACCGCCGACCAAGTCAATCGGGTTGGTGTGTTCATACATTCTGGGATTCGGATTCATTGCACTTAACATAGTACCCTTCACCTTCAAAAGCTCATCAAAATCAGTATCAGGGGTAACTACCGGGAGAGAAAGATGAGTCATACTGTCTATCCCGCCAGCAATATAGATATCTCCCAGCCCACATTGAATGGACATAGCAGCAATATGTACCGCCGACATGGCAGTGACACATGCTCGCTCGACAGATAGACCGGGAACTTCAAAAGGAAAACCAGCCAGGAATAAGACATTTCTTCCAGGATGTGCTTGCTCCCCCATCATCTCAACCGCTCCTAGAATGACCTCGTCAATTAGACCCGGGTCTACTTTGGTCCGCTTCACCAACTCTTGGAGCACAATAACCCCCATATCATCAGAGCGGACATTTCTGAAGAACCCTTTTTCACCGGAGCGGCAAAAAGGTGTTCGGACTGCATCTACTAGCACTGCCTCCTTCATTTCAGCCAATCAATTCCTCCCATTCGTAGTTTCAGTGTCACTACGGTATAGTATTATTGCTGCTTCTCCCTGGGTCTGAACTTAGGGAGCGCTATTTCCTCGTTTATATCCTCAAATACTACCTCTACCGGCATGTCTATGAATATATCTTCATTGCTGCACCCAACTATATTGGTGTGCATGCGAGGTCCTTCCTCAAGCTCAATGATAGCGACATTATAGGGAATGTCCTTGGAAAAGGCCGGGTGATACAAGTAGTGAAAAACTGTCCAGGAGTATACCTTCCCCCTCCCACTGACCCTGGCCCATTCTGTATTCGTGCTCGTGCATTTAGGACAAATCCCACTGGGTGGAAAACGATAATGCCCGCAATCTTTACAGCGCTGAATTAACAATTTATGCTTCTTGCAACCCTTCCAGTATGGCTCAGAGTCTTCAGTTAATGTTGGTGTAGGTTTGGGTATATCAATACCTTCGAACTTGCCTACCATAAGGTCACCTCGTCAAAATCAAAGTGGAATAGCTAAATGAAATGGGATACTCATGGGGAGAACCTCCATAACCGGAAACGAACGCTACCTCAGCATCATTAACCTGCCGCTCCCTGCACTCGCCACGTAACTGTCGTACTGCTTCCGCAATGTGTCCCATCCCCATTAAGTGGCCCTCAGAAAGCAGACCGCCCGCGGTATTGGAAGGGAGTTCGCCACCCAATTCTAGCCTTCCCTCCTCAACGAAGGGACCACCTTCTCCAGGATTACAAAAGCCATAGGTCTCTAACTCTATTATGACAAGGATGGTAAAACCATCGTAGAATTGGGCAACGTCAATATCTTTATGACTAATCCCTGCCATGCGAAAGGCTATCTCAGCGGCTTTTCCCCCCTCAAATGTACCTTCAGGATATCTGGGGTCTCTCCAGGGGCGCATAAACTCTCCGGAGTGGGCTTGTCCCATGCCACTGATGTATATAGGGCGATGCCTTAAGTGTTTAGCTCTCTGCGCTGAAGTTACCACCACCGCGCCACCACTATCAGTGATTGGGGCATTGTCCAGCAGGCGTAGCGGTTCCACTATCATGCGCGAATTTTGATGATCTTCGATAGTAATTGGTCCCTTCTCATACATTTGCGCCTGAGGATTCATGCAAGCATGCTTACGGAAGGTAACTGCAACTGCCCCCATCTGTCTGCTAGTAGTTCCAAAAAGATGCATATGTCTACGAGCTACATGTGCCTTAAACGGCAATGCTGCAAAATCCCCATAGGGCGTAGTAAAATCCAACCCCGGGGGCATAATAAGCGGTATCCCCATGGGACTATTCTGCCATCCATAACAACACACTACTGTATTACACATCCCGGCATTTATCGCCATGGTCGCCAGTTGAACCATGGCAATAGGAGTGGCCCCTCCTATATCCAGCCCAGCACTAAATGTTGAGGAGATTCCTAGAAATGAACCTACCCTGCATACCCAACCATGTCGCTCCCCCTCCGCAGAGGGCAACGCTACAAGAAGCCCATCCACATCCTCTTTAGCAAGCCCAGCATCCTCAATAGCTCGCTTGCAGCCTTCGAGGGTAAGGGTCATAGTACTTTTAGGAACTCTCTTCCCAAACTCTGAAAAGCCAATACCCACTATGGCGCATTTATCTTTCAGGCTTTCCCCCATCTAATCCTCCTCATTATATGTAAGCATCCCCACCTATTACAAGCTCCTTTTCCAGCTTAACCATTTCCTCTTCAGATAGCCCTATGATTTCCTTAAACACATATTCATTATGTTCCCCAAGGCAAGGGGCTGGTCTACGAATGCTGAGCGGTGTCTTGGACATTTTACATAGCATGCCAGGATAGGAGTGTATTCCTGTTTCAGGGTGAGCAACCTCTTCAAAAAAACCTCGAGCCCTCAATTGTGGATCGTGATAAGCATCTCTCTGATCCATAACTGGCCCAGCGGGAACGCCTTCCTGCTGTAGAATATACATAGCTTCATAATTGTCTTGCTCTAGTGTCCATTTCTCAATAAGCTCATCCAACTCATCTTGGTTGTTAACCCGGCTCAGGTTAGTGGTGAACCTCTCCTCCTTGACCCACGGAGGATTGCCTATGGCTCGACAGATACCTTCCCACTCCTCGTCCGAAGTGACGCTAATCGCTATCCATCTATCTTCTCCCCGACAACGGTAGCAGCCCTGAGGTGCTGCAAAGGGACTACGATTCCCAAAGCTTGTTTGGCTCCGTTGATTCATAGTAAAATCCATAAATATCTCTCCTAGTTGGGGGATGAAGCTTTCAATTTGAGATAGATCGATCAGTTGACCATTTCCTGTCCGATTTCGAAAATGTAAGGCACAAAGTACAGCAAAGGCAGCAGTTGCCCCTGCACAGGCATCACAGTGATATATCTCACCTGTGGTATATGTTGCATCGCGACCCGGGTAACCTCTCACCAACATGTGGCCACCTAATGCATCAAGCTGAGCCCCAAATCCTGGAAAATCTCGGTGTGGCCCGGTTAGTCCTAGCCCCGGCATCCTTAGATATATAATATCCGGCTTCCATTCTTTCAGTACCTCATAGGTTAATCCCAGGTTCTCCATCACCTGAGGAGCATTATTCTCATAGAATACATCGCTCACCTGGATCAACCTTCTGAAGACGTCCTTGCCTTCGGGCTTGGTTAAGTCTATGCAGCAGCTGAGCTTATTTCGCGCCTGAACATTAAATAGCGCGAATCGATTCCAAGGCCTTTCACCCGCTTCATGGTCTAGATATGTTTGTAGTCCTCCACTGAGGCCATCGCTCTTTTCCCCTGTGGTAGGCACAATAAACTGTGGTGGACGGGGCATATAGCCTCTTGTAATACTAGGGAAATGATGAATTGACTCCACCCGAATAACTTCAGCACCAAGGTCCCCCAACAGCATACTTCCAAAAGGCCCAGCCAATACCACACTAATGACGCTCACTCTCACTCCCGCTAACGGTAACCTGGCCATAGCTAGCTCCCTCGATGAATAAGCCTTAGATAACCCCTTCCTGTTTTAGTTTTATTAGCTCCTCCTTGGTATAACCTAGTTGGATATAAATCTCGTCATTATGCTGACCCAAAAGAGGAGCCGGTCGTTTCACTTGCCAAGGACTCGCCATCATTTTAAAAGGTGCCCCCGGGTATTTGATCCTACCAACTACCGGATGATCCACTTCTACAAGGAATTCCCTCTCTTTAAGGTGTTGATCCTCAACCACCTCGGCCACGGTTTTAAGTGGTGCTCCAGCAATCCTATTTTCTAGGCAGAGTTTGAAGATTTCCTCTTTAGTATGGTCTGCTAACCAGGAGAACCAAATAGCTCTGAATTCATCCTCATGTGTCGTATCAATAAAATTCTGAAATTTAGAGTCATCTTCCAAATTAAGCAATCTCAAAAACCTTGTCCACCACTGAGGGAGACCAAGAAACATGACAAAACCATTCTTACAAGGATAGATACCTCTAGGGAGTAGTGTTCTCACTGCTGCAGTCCCGCTACCAGGCCACCTCTGAGTCAAAACCTCGCCGTAGGTATATCCCAGAAGATAGACATTCCTTCTATCGGCACCGCCAGCTTGTGTTTCCATAATAGATACATCTATATGCTGACCAATCCCTTGCTGCCTACTACAGTATAAAGCACCCATCGTACTCACCGCTGCAATGGTTCCTGCCTGATATTGGATTACATTGCCCCCTAATTTCAGCGGTGTCAGCTCGGGTGTCCCTGTCGAATACATCTCGCCACCCATGGCGAATTCTACTATCTCAGTCGCCCTGAAATTACGATAGGGCCCCGTCTGGCCGAAGTTGGAGATGGAAGTCATAACCAGCCTGGGATTTATCTTCTCCAGCTCCTCGTAACTGAAGCCCAATCTTTCCATCACCACAGGACTGAAGTTCTCTACCAAAATGTCTGCATCCTTCACCAGTTCTTTAAAGATCTTCTTTCCAGTATCAGATTTAAGATTCAGGGTAATGCCTCTCTTATTGGTATTAAGGTGCAAAAAGAGCCCGCTCTTTTCTGGATGTGGATGATCCCCAAAGAAGGGACCCATCCTCCTCGCCGCATCTCCCTCAGGGGGCTTCTCCACTTTGATAACCTCAGCGCCATAGTCAGCGAGCATCTTGGTACAGTAAGGGCCGGAGATGTACCAAGTCAGGTCTAACACCCTAACATCGGATAAAGCTTGCACTTTTCACCTTCCGTTGCGCATTTAGTTTGGCCCCATCAAGGATAAGCATCGAGTACAACAAATGCCTTTGCGTACTTGAGCATAGTATATATGAGAAAATTCTATCAGTCCACATGTTGACATGACCAACTGTCCCCACTTATGGTATAGTTTGCCCATCGGAGTATGCCCCATTACCAAGCCTAAATAAGAGTGCGCCCCTGTTACTCATTATATTAAGGAGGGAAGATGTTACAGATCGGAAAATACAGGATGGATGAATTTGTGAATTGCCTCAGGGAAAATCCAGAATTTATGGATAGAATCATGACGTTATATAACAATTTTGATATTCAGGTTCTCAGACAATTCTTTGAGACGCTTGATTTAAGTACCGTATTCTCCCACACAGCACTAACCCATAGAAGATACGTCGAGAACAAGTTGGAAATAGACAGGTTGACAGCCGATCCTGATACATATCCCCAGGAAATATCGAACAAGGACTATTTGAATGATCAATATACTAAAAGGATATACAATAAGGCAGCGGAAATCTATGACGGGGTGTGGGCTGGTGTCTGGCCCTATGAGATGCGAAACGAGGTTGCGGATTGGCTTGAGCTTAAGCCCGGTGATAGAATTATCGAGGTTGGAGTTGGAACAGGCACCAACCTAGAAAGTTTTCCTGATTTCTGCGAAGTGACTGGTATAGACTACTGTCAGAAAATGCTTGATATGGCTGGAGAAAAGGCAAAGCGATTACCCAATAAGAAGGTTATCCTCGAATTGATGGATGCTACCGATATCGCTTTCCCTGATAATAGCTTTAACAAGGTTCTGTCCTTCTATACCTTATGCAGTTCCCGAGATCCACTGAAGGTTCTGAAAGAGATAACTCGAGTGTGCCAACCGGAGGGCACAATCGTGATATTCGATGTTATCAAATCGGAGATAGAGGAAGTAGCGGTATTACAATACCTTTTTAGGCCTATAGCAAGACAAATGGGAGCCATTTATTTGGAGTTCTGCCCTCCTTACAATACAACCTATGATTCTTTCTTGAACATATTTGCTCTACTAAAGAGAATCGATATCCAAGTGAATAAGGTGAAAACCTCTGATCCATACAAGACGGTAAACCTGATCCAATGCATAAATGGCAAAAGTAGGTGATTTGTCACTAATGTACTGAACAAGTACAGTGGCTTGACTTTCGTTTTACAGTTTTGTAAACTACCCCTGCCAAGCGGTCGAGGGGAGGTTTAAGGTAGCGCGAATCGCTCGGTTTTCCAACTTCTACTTCCATACCGGTTGTCGAGGTTCGAGTCCCTTCTCTCGCTCCAGGGGCTCGTAGCTCAGTGGCAGAGCGGTCGGCTCATAACCGATTGGTCGCAGGTTCGAATCCTGCCGAGCCCACTTCTGATTATTCCATTTTGCTTAACTTTTAGCTTGACTTTTGGCATCACTATACCCCATCTTTGTCTTTGGTTTCCTCTTCCTCCTATAGTTCAAGCCGAAAAGGAGAATCCCCCCCTCCCCCCTTTCTACACAATCGCGGTTTAGTAGGCATATTTCTTTGAATTTGGTGCGTTTAAAGAGATTCTTCCTCGGCACCGCTGAAATGAATAGCTAGAGGGTTTTATTATAGAATCTGGGAGAGGCACAGGGTATATACTATTTAAGGCTAGAGCCCCTTTAGGTACCCTTTTAACCTTATAAAAAGGTCACCCCCAAGCATATACAGCGAAATGTACCAGTGCTATAATAACTTAAAGAGCGAGTTAGGGCGGATTTGGGGGTAGATTTTGAGAAGGTGGTCAGCTATTATCATCACTCTAATTGGAATTGCCCTGCTCATATATGCGCTGTTGCAGTACTGAAGGCTACTAGCCGGCGGGAATGCGTCAGTAGTTAATCAACCGCTGCAAATACCCTGAATGACCGAAGCAAAATAGTTGGCTAATAGAAGATGCAAACCCTATCAGGCCCCTTTTTACACACAAATGCCATATTACTAGCCTCCCTCGGCTTCATAGGTTGACAAATAGAGAAACAAGGAGTATCTTTTCGGCCCATCAGAATCATATACAAGCCTTCGCCGCTGCACTCTTAGACCCCAAGCGGACAAAAACAAGAATGGGGCCACTACAAACCAGGGCCCCATTCTTGCACCTATCTTCTATGATTAATCAGAGCGCTCGAGCTATCCTGAGTGGGAAACACACCATTTTTACCAGTGGTTCACTATGTGGTGTTGGCCATTACAGAGGATGGCCACCGCCGAACAGCATGGCTAGGCTGTTAAGGACTTCCCCGAGTCCACTCATGAGCGTGCTGACGTTGCCAAAAACTTGCTCCATCATGCCGCCCAGGGCGAAATACCAGGCCTCCATGTCACCTTCTGCCGCAGCACCAGTGGTCATGTTTATCCCCATGAAGGCTGCGATACCCTGCACCATGTCCGCAATAGCAGTCATCAGGTCTGCCATCTTAAATCACCCCCTTTCATAAACTGTCGTTTCAAGAGCCCCGACCTCTTGGGACTTAAAAAGGGGCGTATTTGCCAGCGAGCGCTTGGCAAATACCCACGGTAGTAAGGGGCAGGCAATAGGTACTGTCATACTGGGGAAATCAATATTGCCATAATCTAGGCACTTTGTCAATCACAATAGGGGGATACTTAGTTTCAGGGGTTCAAGATAGTGATAGCTCACAGAAGCGCCCTTAAGACTGATAGCGCTATTACAAGGGCCTATTTCTTTGACTTTGGTACGTTTAAGGGGATTTCTATGAAGTAGTGTAGCAAGAAGGAATAGCTTGGGTATTATTGTAGAATTTAGGAGGGGCACTGAGCATATAGGCAATCAAGGGCCATAACCGCATCGGGCACCTTTTTGAACACGACTGCCATATTACTAGCTCCTCCAGGATGGTTCTGTTCAGTTTTGGTGGATACCATGCGTGGTATGTCTAAACCAGGACTCTGGCTAATCCCCAGATTAAGCCCTGGACTCTCAACATTCCAGGCTTCCTGTTGGGCTGCATATCCCGCCTGCCTTATTCTTGTTATTCGGCAGCATCCCCGCATGGCTCACCTCTCTCCTGCTTACTTTGCGCTATGCAACAATTCCTATTACAAAGCACTACCAAACAGCACCATTTACACTATGTGTAAATGTGTAATAGTGTAATATTAATCTATTGAGAATACTGGAGCGCTACAGAAGCCATCAAGTCCGTATTTCTATTAACCTCAACCGAACAGAACCTCCAGGATGCACAGATTGACAAACTAAAAAACATGTGATAGTCTTTCAGCAAACAAGTCTCGATTACGACTCTCGCTATATAATATCCGCTCCTGCGCAAACATTGATGGGGAGATATTCCATGGGCTTCTTTGACAGGGTGCGGGAGACCCTTCGTGACAGAACGAGGGAAAACTTCTGTGATGGCCTGCAGCGGCTAGGTATACATGCTCAAATGGCTGAGCGGGGGTGTGCCGAGGAGAATATCGGATTGGGTGGCCCGTTGACATCTAGAAATTATACTAAATCCCTTGGCGTGATTGACATATCTGAAGGGCCCATCCATTGGGTAAACGTGCTCAAAAAAAGGGAACCCGGAGAAGGCGGTGGGTCTATCGTCTACTACGCCGAGTATGCGGTGCCTGATACCAGACTGGGACCGAATTCGCCCAGGTTGCGAATTAAATCAGTTAGTGTGAAAACCTTTCCACTAGTAGGTAAAGTCGTAGATTTAAATTGGAAGGGAATAGACTTTGGCTTGAGGTTCATAGGTCGCATGAATAGTGACCTGGGCTGGAAACTAATCGAACGCTTAAATAGTGATCCCGAATTGAAAGAACCGATAATAAAGAGTCGCAAGGTGACAATTGGTGGTAGCGTGATAATCCGTGCCAGGTGTGACCACTGCTGTTGGATAATAGCAACTGAAATACACAGTGCTCCATCGATAGAGCTATGGAATTGCTACCAAAGCATAGCGCAGCATTTGCTCGCTGAGTAATCGTTAGATTAATGACGATTCCCAGATAAGCCTCTTTGGCAAATGGCTTTGAATTGTTCCCTCTAAGAGGGACCATCGTGTCAGGTCTTTGACCTGCCTCTATTAAGCATCGTAAGTGTTCGCTGGCTTCGTATTTAGTGACCACTTAAAGGCGGCGAATTGCGCTGCTTTAGAAAGTTGATTATGGACGCGTGTCCTACAGGCAAAAAATAGAGAGTTCTAGCGTACCAATGAAACGGCGACAAAGAAGAATTAGCTTGCGATATCCAGCATTAGTCATTTTTATCACGGTGGCTCTATTGCTGCTGGTCATATTCATGCCCACAGATGGGTATCAAGCTGAAAGTCAGGTGAACCTGACCCCTGCTGCGGACAACTACTTGAGTGAGTTTACCTCAGGCGGGAACTACGGTACAGATTCACAGCTTCACACGCGACCTCGAGAAGGGCGCAATCTCCGAGCGATCCTGCACTTCGACCTGACTGGAATCCCATCCAACGCGATGATTGTCTCTGCCACCTTTGGGATCTATGAAGAGAACACTCGCGATAATACCCAGACTATCACCCTATACCGCTTGATTGAATCCTGGACGGAATTAGGCTCGAGCTGGGACAAGCGTGACGGTGTCACTGACTGGACTACGCCGGGTGGTACCTACGACAACACGTCATTAGGCTCATTCCAACCGACTTCAAAAGGATGGAAGACATTTGATGTAATGTCCGTAGTTCAAAGTTGGGTGAATGGCACCTATGCTAACAATGGCTTCATCTTATTAGCCACGACAACCGGCGACGAAGGTACTGTATGGTTCAGCAGCCGAGAAACGGTAAAGTATGAGCCTCCGTACCTTAATGTAACTTATATAATCCCAATACCGACACCAACGCCAACGCCTACACCTACACCAACGCCTACGCCTACACCAACGCCTACGCCTACACCTACACCGACACCTACGCCTACGCCTACGCCTACGCCTACGCCAACACCAACACCAACACCAACGCCTACGCCTACACCGACGCCTACACCGACGCCAACGCCAACGCCAACGCCAACACCAACGCCAACCCCTACCCCAACGCCTACGCAGAGACTAATAGGTGATGTTTACCCGCTGGGTAGTGGCAACGGTGTCATTGACTTGTTAGACCTTCAGCTAATAGCCCAG
>Ga0209635_10000789_pt1 | contig 22830 bp, 22 predicted proteins | sample DeeMarSWOR230_32_FD_187463 | JGI IMG/M metagenome (GOLD analysis project Ga0209635, IMG submission 187463) | Marine sediment microbial communities from White Oak River estuary, North Carolina - WOR-2-30_32 (SPAdes) (version 2) | ecosystem: Environmental > Aquatic > Marine > Intertidal zone >...
CCTGGGATGGATAGCCTCACTGGCAGGAAAAAGAGAGATGGAGGTTTCTCTGGAAAGACCTGCCCAGTTGAGGGAACTTCTTCCCTTTTCTTTGCAAGGAAGGGACAATATCATCATTCTAGTTAATAACAACCCAGGATCAGAGGAAGTGACAGTGGAAAATCAGGATCACGTAGTTTTAATGCCTGTGATTTCAGGAGGTTAGCAAGAAGGTATACGAAACTAAATCATTGCATTTTGATCCAAAAATACAAAAATATTTCAAAATATAGTATTTACCGGAAGATTTAAATATTCTCAAGAAAGAAAAAAAGTACTGTTTCTTTTGGAGAAAGAGAAAACCCTGAGGGAGGTGGAAAAATGAGAAAGATGTGTGCCATTGTGGTAATCAGCTTTCTGGTAATCTCTTTTGTATCTGTAGCTGCAGCACCAGACCATACTGCAGTTGTCACCGAGGGATTACAGCGCTTCAAAGCATGGAATACACAGATGGAACGAGGGAAAGCATTTGGCCTCTTAAAGCAGTTCTATGCAACAGCAGGGATGCAGGTGCATGCAGCTGGGTTTGACATGACTGTCATTGGATATGGTGGCAAATCAATTCTGTTATTGGGAGAGTCCGATACTCTAGGTTCCTCCAGTGGATCTGATGCCCTCTTCTTTGGGAAACCGCCCCAGTGCGGTCCACCTGATACCTGGCCCACCAACAGTTCAGCTGTCCTGTTAGACCCCTTTGACTGGCAGGGTGGTGTCTTCCATAATCCAGATCTATTCAATGCCATCAAGAGCGATCTGCAATCTGCAGGATACTCAGTGACCTACTACAAGAACACTCAAGTGACCATCTCGTCAATCGAGACCAAATTGGACGCGGGTGTGGTGTTCAACAGAGGCCATGGAGGGTATGATTCCAGTACTGGTGATGTCATTATCTGTTCTGGCGAGCGGTGGAGTGAAAGCAAGTACACTACTGAACAGGCCAACGGCTGGGTGATTAGAGCATGGATTGAACATGGAGGCCAATACTACGACTTCTTCACCTATACGCCTGGATTAATCTCCAACTACTACTCCAATTTACCCAATTCACTGATCTACATGGAATCCTGTGAAGGGCTGCACAACAGTACCATGGCTGATGCCTGGCTTGGAGCAGGTGCTGGTGCATACATGGGGTGGACCAAGTCTGTCACTGTGGTCTATGGTGATTCAACTGCAGAAGAGAATTTCCATGACCTGTGCATTAATGGACTGAGTGTCTGTGAGTGTGTTAACAAAAGATACAGATGTAAGTTCACTGGTGCAAAGCTGGATTATGAAGGAACTGGAACTCTCGGATTATAGCTTTTTTTGTTTTACTTTTATTTTTGCTTTGCTATTTCTGGGCTGTCTTTTTCTGATCTTTTGAAGAATTATTGGTGAGATATTTATCCACCGTTTTCTGAAGGGATGAGGAAGAGATATTTAACTACAACTATATTTTAAAGATTTGAACATTTATATCAATATACCAATGGATGGGAAAGTTTTTAAAGAAGAAGCGATTACCTGTGACATGAAATGGATATGGATATTGTTACTGTTCATCCTCATGTTGGGACCTCCCAAAATTGTGGTGGTATCAAATTCCATCGACTATTCACCTGAACTAATCGAATACTTACAGCAAGAACGTGAGGTCATCTCCATTACAGCTGACCAATTCTCTGAGTATCAGCAGTACCAGTACTATGTTATACTGGGAGGTCCTGATGCTCCTGAAGGGATTGGAGACATTGTCACCACCATACTGTCGACTCAGGAGCAGGAATTTCTGCGGAATACAAAAGAGTATAACCTCTTTATTCGAGTAAAAGGGAGTAACACATACTTCGTTCTGGCAGGTGCAGATCGAGAACAAACCAAATTAGCAGTGGACAATCTCAAAGATGATATTGTAGAATACATTCCAAAAACGCCAGTGAAATGGATTGATGATTTTGAGGAAGCTTTGGAAAAAGCTAAAAAAGAAGATAAATTAGTGTACATTGATTTTTATACAGAGTGGTGCAGATACTGCATTAAAATGGAGGAGGAAACCTATACAGACCCTCGAATTGTTCAATTACTCACTGAAGAGTTTGTCCCTCTAAAACTGAATAGGGAGTATCCAGAACATCAAGATATTGTAAAACAGTACAACATTTACAGGCAGCCTGTAGAATTGGTGGTAGATGCTGACGGGGACGTGCTCTGGGGCCACACCGGGTACCTGGATGCTGATGAACTGTACTTCTACTTGATGGCGCTTCTTTCTCAGTCTAGAGGATTCTTTTTTCTCTAGGACTTTGGTGCTTCTGTGCTTCTGAAGGATTTCTTGTCTTTGTTCAAGGCTATAGTACTGTGAGAACTCTCCTTTCTACAATGCGGGCTACCTTCACCTTGTGTTTGTGCATGGCATTCATTGCAATTTGAAAGGCATCTCCCAATCCAATAGCATCATCTACCTTTTGAAACACTTCATCCTTTGTTCCTTCAAGAGATTCAAGCTCGTCTAGCTTTTCATGCAAGTTAAGTCTATTGAACTGACCTACACTACCTACTATGAAGGCTTTTATCTCAATTTCGCTTACCTCATTGATTTCCATATACTACCTCCTTTTCATTATCTTTCTGATTCCTTTTGTTTTTGTTTTACTTAAAGGTTAGGTTTGTCCTGTTTTGCACAGACCTGTCTCAGAGGATATATTTAATCATGTAGAATTTCGGTAGTTCAGATTATGAAGAAAACTGAGTAGTGAAAATCAAAAAAATAAGTTTCTTGTGATTTTTTTTCTATCATACATTCATACAACGTTTTTATAAAAGAGTTCATTTGTTTTTCAGAATTCTTCCCTTACCAGGTAATGCCCGCACAATTTCATCAATATCAGAATAGTCCAGTATTTTAGATATTTGTTTTGCTAATCGCTCCTTTTTCTCATCGCCAAATCCTACCTTTACATATGGTCTAGTGTGTGCTGCCACTGCTGATTCAGGTCCGGCCATGATCTTGTCTTCATATACTCCTAGGCTGATTTCCAATTCCACCTTCAAGAAATTCTTGGACCCGGCAATGAAGAACGCACCGGCGGGCAAATACTCGCCAGCAGGAGGGCTTTTTGTCACCTGATCAGGGTTCACCCAGTAGCAATCTAGTGACCCAAAATGGTTCCACGCACTAGAATACACAGCAGCAAATACAGCAGCTTCACTAATTGTCTGTTCAGATGCCGCTTTCCCTTTTTTTACAACTACAGAAGGTGCTCCTTGGATATCTGCATGCATGTACACATCTAGGGATTCCAAATATTTTTTTACCAGCATTTCATTGGATCTTCTATCCCTTCCTCCTAAAATGAGATAATTCTCAGAGGAAAAACACCAGTGGAATTTTTCATACCATTCTCGCTTTCGCAACACTTTGATTGGTTCTGGCTTTCTCTTCTTTTCTTCTTCTCTTTCCTTTTCCATTTTCTTTTTTCTCATTTTCATGGCTTTTTTTGCACCTTCAATTTTCTTATCCATTTTTTTTGCCAATTCATAGTAATAAGCTGCATTTTCATTGATATCTAATGTTACATCAAGGGTAACCAACTCTCCCAGGTCCACAGTAACTTTTCCGTTTCGGTAATCAATGGTTGTAACCTTCTGAGCAGTGGGATTTTCACTTTCTTTGACAATTCGAACGATTTCCTTCCATTCATACTCTTTTCTGGCTTCCATTAAAGTAGTTAGTACATCCTGAACCAGGGTATACTGTTCATAAATTAAGTCTCCATATTTTTTGTACAGCTCGCTCTTAGTTTCAAATTCTTGGAGCGCTTCTTTCTGAGAGATCAAGATTCTATCTTCTTCTGGCTCTGTCTCTTCTGGTTCTGGTTTGTAAAACTCGTCCACTGCTTCTATAAAGGTAGGGAAAAACTGTTTTTCATTATTATCTTTGTACACCAGCAGATCATACGGAACCACATCAGTACCTTGAACAATATTTGGATTTTTTTCAAATGAATGCATCGCACCGTAAAGTGCTTCTGGGTCTGCACGTTGAGCTCTTAAAAAAATCTCTTTAGCATACAGTTTTCCAAAATTGAAATTGATTGCTAAATCTTTCTCTGATTGAATATCTAATTTCTGAAATTCCTCAAAGGAAATGGTAACTGGTAGCCGGGTGGGGGGATACTTATACTGGCGGTGAGGGTATAATATGCGATCTTTCCATTTCTCCTTTCGCAGCACCCCAATAATCTCTCCATCAGCATGCAGTATTATGTTTCCTTTGCCAAATAATTCTGCCACTAACGTGTACTCAGTCACTCCTTTGTACCCGAAGTGAAACTCCACAACCCGATCAAAATTGACCTGCTGCACCCGGTACAGCCATAACCCTCTCAAGTACTTCCGCAGAAGCATGGCAAAGGTCTTGGCGATCTTTGGAGCTTTTCTGGGATATCTGGTAACATAAAAAGCTTCTTTTGTTATAAAAATATCTTTTCTCCCCTTTCCATAGAGTTTTATTCTCAGGTCGTAATTAATCTGATATATATTATTGACTCGCATCCCAATGACGTCTTCAAATTCCTTTACCATCTCGTAAATATCGAAGCTGGAAAAGCTCACCTTAATGCCTCTTTTAACATTGATATGACATCTGAAACGCCGCCAGGGGGGTAGCCAAGCATGCCTGTAATGGGCTTACCATTCTGATCAAGGATAATGATTGCAGGAGTGCCCCGAAGGTTGAACTGTGAAACCACTGCAGGATTCCGGTCAAAGTCAAGGGTAACCCAGATGAAGTGTTCCTTAATAATGTTCCGAAATTCCTCAGAGCGGGCAAATTCCTGTTCGATAACGCTGCAGTATGTGCACCAGTCTGATGTGACATATAAGAAAACCAATTTGTCCTGCTCTTTAGCCAGTTCAATTCCTTCTTCCAAGGTCTCAGCTTGACTTTCTTCTCCCGGAATCAAAAAGTACAATGTTCCAAGAGCAATAATGATAATGATCACGTAGATTGACTTGTTCATTGTGAGTCATGTGAACTGCAATTTATAAATGTTCCTTTCCCCTCATGGCAGGAACCGAAACAGGGGACCAAAAACTTTAAAAAGAATGCTCCAATAGTATTAATATGGGTAAAACACTCGAACCTGTTGCCATTTTTGCCTTAAGAAAGAGCAGAATACGCCGTGAAGTATTGGGATATCTCATCAGCATTTACCCAAGCAAGTCCTATGCCTCAGAAATTGCACGAAAGACCCGGTTACGAGCGACTGATGTGTGTGGGGCCCTCAATGGATTGTCAGATAGGTTCAAGAAAGAGACCAGTCTGGTTGATTTGAATTTGGTTGAAAAGACAGAGAAGGATAACTACATTTTTTACAGAGCAACAGAGCTGGGAGCCAGAACCTGGAATACGATCAGAGAATGATGGCAATCTTTAAAACAGCATGATGGTGAGATGACGATTATTAGATTTGAGAGAACCGTGGTTGTTGATAGTATCGAATTTTTTTTAAAAGATTACTGAATTTGTCAAATTCTCCAAATTCAGGGGTTCGGAAAAAACACATCTGACATACATATACATATGCATGTTCTGAACAGACCTGTACACAGCATTCAAACCTACCAGTCTCTGGCACAGGGAAACTCCCATAATTACCCTGTGACCACGCAAAACCTTTTTAAGCTGTCCGCAGACAGAAAGCTATGGAAGACAAAATAAAGGTTTCTCTCTTGTATATGGTCATCGGTGGACTGCTAGGAGCTCTATCTGCATTTCTGACTTTAATTGGTGTCCCCAACAGTGTGATCTTAATCATGTACATTCTGGTGGTTTATGCAACCACACATTTGTATCATTTAGTCGGTGTCAGTTTTGACAGAATGGGAGAAACACGCATCAGGGCAACACTGGGTGGTGTGATGCCGTCCCTGTTACCCTGGCTGGTCATCTGGACCATGATATTCTACCTCATTTCTCCAGTGATTATTCTGGCAGATATGTCCCACGCACAGGCTGCTGAAGACCTGGAAGAGTATTTTGTATCCAGCGGCATTCGAGCAAAGATTTCTGACGACTATCCTCGGCACATTTCTGCGCGCAGGGTAGTCATTTTAGGTTCCCGCGTGCTGCTCCCTCTGGGAACCAGCTATGGAGTGACCATAGTTTCCGATGCTGTTCAGCAGTTTCTTATTCTGGAAAAGGACAAAGGGACCATAGAGATAACCAACCTGGATTCTGGCGAACTGATCACTGTTAAAAAAGCTATGAGAGTGATCATTATCATCTCTGGCCCAGATAATGTCATAGACCAAATCGTGCAGGAGAACAGAGAACGTATTTACAGCTTGCTGTAGGTGGTTAAATGACTGCAAAAGACGCAGCTTTCATAACACTTTTCATTTTGTTCATTGCCTCAGTACTTGGAAATGCGTTCTTACTCCCCTATTATGCGGAGGGTGGTCAAACAGAAAAAGATCTCACGCAGAAAGTAACCACGCTCCAGGCTGAGAAGACCAATCTCACCCATGAGCACCAGCAGCAGATTGACCAATTAGAAGAGGAGAACGAAGATCTTCAGGAGGAGATCAACGATCTGGAGAGTATTATCAACCAACTGCAGAATGAACTGGAATCAAAGACAGGAACTGCCATTTCCTACGAAACACTTGTCACTTCATTGAGAATTCGGATCTACGATCTTGAAGCTGACGCTTTGCAGCTACAGAGTGATCTTAATGAATGCAGGGCCCAAAAAAGCCGGTACTGCGGTCCATACTACCACTGTGATCCCTGTTACCACTGCCCTCCCTACTACCCCTGCTCCGATTCAGTATCTGTATCCAATGTTTCAGGTGTATTTCATGGACATACGTACGATGCAGTAATCTATGTGTATTTCACTCACTACCCCTGTTATGTGCTGAGAATCTTTGTGGATATTTTAGATGTCCACACCATACAGATTGTAGGAGTGGACTGGGATTGATATGAGAATAGCAGTGTTGGACCTGGATAAGTGCCAGCCAAAAAAATGCAACTACCTGTGTATTAGATTCTGTCCTGGCGTGAGAATGGGAGAAGAAACAATTGTGGTAGATGAAGATACAAAGAAACCACTTATCTCTGAAGTCTTGTGTTCTGGGTGTGGTATCTGTGTGCATAAGTGTCCTTTTAAAGCGATAACTATTGTTAATTTGCCAGAAGAGTTGGATCGACCCATCCATCAATTCGGACCCAATACCTTCCGGCTGTACAGACTGCCCATACCCAGGGAGAACCAAGTTCTGGGATTACTGGGAGCCAATGGGGTGGGAAAGACCACTGCCATACGAATTTTGTCTGGAGAGATCACTCTTAACCTGGGAGAGTACAGCAGCGAAGAGGAGCAGGATATATCCACTTACTTTCGGGGATCTGAACTGCAGACCTACTTTGAACAGCTACAATCCGGAACCCTGGAAGTGATCATGAAGCCCCAGCAGATTACCACCATACCCGCTGTGGTCAAAGGGCAGGTCTCAGATGTGGTGGAAAAAATGGATGAACGGGGAGTATTACCAGACCTGGTGCGTGCGCTGGACATGGAAGTTGCTCTACCCAAAAAGATAGAGAACTTATCAGGAGGGGAACTGCAGCGAATGGCATTAATTGTGGCCATGTGCCGGGAGGCTGATGTGTACTACTTTGATGAGCCTTCGTCATTCTTGGATATTAACCAGCGGCTGAATGTTTCCAGAACTATCAGGAGGTTATCAGAGGAGAAGAGTGTTATTGTGGTGGAACATGATTTGGCTTTGTTGGACTACTTATCAGATTACGTGCATATTCTGTACGGGCAGCCTGGAGTGTACGGTATCTGTTCTGTCCCCTATGGAGTGAGAGTGGGCATCAATTCTTATCTGCGGGGATATCTAAAGGAGGAAAATGTTCGCTTTCGAAAAGAAGAGATCAAATTTGACACCACAGGGAAAATATGGAAGGGAAAAGAAATTTTGCTGGGCTATCCTCCATTAAGCAAGAAGTTTGAAGAGTTCACCTTTCAGGGACAGCCAGGAGAGATCCATACAGGAGAGGTCATTGGGATTATTGGACCCAATGCTATTGGAAAGTCCACCTTTATCAAGATTTTAGCAGGAGTCATTGATGCAGAAGAAGAATTTGAAACCACACTAATCATATCATACAAGCCCCAGTATCTGGAGTCTGGTTACAAAGGAACAGTACAAGAAGTATTGTTCGCCCTGAACAAGACGCCATTGTCCTCTTTCCAGATGACAGAAATTATCAAACCCCTCGGTCTGGAACGATTAATGGATAATATTGTTTCAGAGTTGAGCGGAGGGGAACTGCAGCGGCTGAGTATTGTATTGTGTCTATTGAGAGATGCAGATATCTACTTACTGGATGAGCCTTCTGCCTATCTGGATGTGGAACAGCGGCTGGCTGCAGCCAGAGTGGTGAGGCGGTTCATGGAGCAGAATGAGAAAGCAGCCATGATTGTGGAGCATGATTTGGTATCTGTGGATTATATATCAGACCGGTTGATCGTCTTTTTAGGAACACCAGGGGTAGATGGTGAAGCATCACCTCCTGTAGGGTTGCGGGATGGGATGAACACATTCTTAAAGACTATTGGTATCACCTTTAGGAGAGAGCCAGAGACAGGCCGCCCCAGGGCAAATAAAGAGGAATCGCTATTGGATAGGGAGCAAAAATCAAAAGGAGAGTACTACTACGAATAGTGACATCTTTCAGAGTTTCATGGACAATACACTGAAATCTTTGATGACCAGGCGTTGATGGGAGCATCCCTCAATTTGTATGACTCATCTATTCATGAATCACTGTGTGCAGTACCCTGCTCAATTCTGTCACACTGTAAGGGGTGGTGATCGCACCGCAAAATCCATAGTCTCCAAAGTTCATTACAACTGATTCATTGGGATCTGGGCTGGATGCAATTGCTCTCACTGCTGGATCAACCTCAAATAGTTTCTGCATAATTTGGATGGCTCCTGATTCACATACGGTAAAATTCAGTATAACTGCATGAAAAGGCTGCCCACATTTTTTAGCTTTCTCATATATACGGACTGCTTCCATTCCATCTCTGGCCACAGCGATCTCGTACTCAAGACAGGTGAGGAGCTCATCAGCAATGCGTGTAAGATTGTCTTCATTATCTGCAATCAGTATCCTTTTTTCAAAAGATTCTTTTTCAGATGCCACCTTCTCTCCACGGGCAGGTAGATACAACTGATATCCTGCTGTATCTGGCGTTGATTCTACTGTTATATGTCCTTTATGCTTCTTCATAATTGTATAACTGGTAGCCAGCCCCCCATTGCTCTCTTTGCTGGTAACGTATGGATCAAGTGCGTTAATGAACTGTTCTCTTTCCATGTCCAGTTTCTTCCCTTTTATCGATATCTTCACATAGACCCCCTCTCTCAAAGGCAGTGGATCTTCTGCCCCCACTGTTACCTTCTCAGCACACACAGTAATAGTGCTTCTCTTGTGCATCGCTCGATATACACTCATCATCAGGTTGCTGATGACTGCATAAAGGTGTACTGCCTCAATGTCCACTGGCCACACATCATCTGCACTAAGTTCATACCGAACGCTGAACCCACTCAAAGCACATGCCACTGTATTCTTCAGGAAAGCTGATGCAGATGTTCGATTCTCTACTGGTGCTCTTTTCTTGGAACTAAGCAAAAACTTCATAGTCACATCCTTTGCCAGAAGGGAGGCTTTTTCAACTTCTGTCAGAAATTTGAAGATTTTTTTCTCAGGGGTGGTATGCATCTTTGCGAGTGCAGTATTGTTAAAAATGATAGTGAGGATATTGTTAAGATCATGAACAGTGGTCTCTGCCAGCATGCTGGAGGGGGGGTCAAATTTCACAGGGACACAATCTTTCACTTCTGCCGCCATCAAAATGGATTCTAACGCGCTCATGTTCTCACTTCCCTCAACTTCCCACATCCTCTATTTTTCAGCTATGAATGTAGCTCAACCATGTTGAATGTGGTAATGAGAATCTTTTGATTGTCTTCTTAAATAAGTACTGTTTTAAAAATTGAGAAAATTCTCCGAAAAAGAAATAGAGGTGTTGCTGCCGCAACAACGGCAAAATATCTGTATTCTCCAAAAAAGAAAGCTCTAAAAAAAAGAATTATCTCTAAAGTCCTGCCATACTACACGTGGTCTTAAAACTCCTACGGGTTCTATCTTTAAAAGACAATTTCTGTTCCCGCTTTCCCTTTCAACGCCTCAGAAGCTTTCTGTGGAGAAGTAATAATCACTCTTTTCCCTTTTGCTTTCAAGAATCGGAGAGCCGCCACCACCTTGGGCTTCATGCTTCCAGGAGCAAAGTGCCCCTCCTGCAAGTACGTTTCAGCCTCCTCCACGGTGAGAACAGCTAAATTCTTCTGATACTGTGTGCCGTAGTTCAAGGCCACCTGTTCCACATCAGTCAAGATGATGAAACAGTCAGCTGAAATAGCCTCTGCTAGAATCTCTGATGCCAGATCCTTATCCACCACTGCCTCAATGCCGCACAATTTTCCTTCTCTTGCGCCCTCTTTTTCACCTACTGGAATCCCCCCTCCTCCTGCTCCGATGACAATCGCCCCCTGTTCCAACAGCGATGTGATAACATCTGCCTCCAGCACGCAAATGGGATCTGGTGAGGGAACCACCCGTCGGTAACCTCTGCCTGCATCTTCCATTACTGAAATACCTTTACCTTTTAGTTCTTCTGCCCGTTCTGGTGTGTAGAATGGTCCCACCGGCTTGGTGGGATGCTGGAAAGCAGGGTCCTGCTCATCCACCACTACCTGGGTGATCAGGGTGACAATGTCCTTGTGGATGTGATGAACTCTCAACATATTCTGCAGTGACTGCTGTATCATGTACCCAATGAGCCCTTGACTCTCTGCCACACAGATGTCCAGCGGCATGGCTGGTACATACGGTTCACCTGATTCCTGCTGAATGAGAATATTGCCAACCTGAGGTCCATTCCCGTGGGTTATGACGATTTCGTGATCTTTGAAAAGCTCCCAGAGACATTCAAACGTTTCCCTCACGTTTTGAAGCTGTTGTTCTGCAGTGCCCTTCTCTCTAGCTTTTTTTATGGCATTTCCTCCCAAAGCAATAACCATTCTCATGAAATCACGATAATTCTGGCATCAATGACAGTGAGCCCTTTTTCATACACAAAGACAGGATTCAAGTCCAGCTCTCGAATTTCAGGGTTTTCTTTCACCATGGTGGAAACCTGTAGTAGTGCATTGACGATGGAATCAATATCTTTCGGCCCTTCACCTCTCACTCCGGTAAAAACTCTATATCCTTTGATCTCTCTGATCATTTCTCTGGCATCTCCTTCTGTGATAGGAATCAGTCGGAAAGAGACATCCTCCAGTACTTCCACAAAGATACCACCAAGGCCGAACATGAGCGCATGTTCAAATTGTTCATCATACGTTGCTCCAATAATGATTTCTGTTCCCTGTTTCTGTTCATGGTATACAATGACCCCTGAAAACGTTCCATGGAGCTGTACGGCAGATTCTATCTCTTTAAATGCTGCAGTGACCTCTCTCTTGGAATTCAGTCCCACCTTAACTCCTCCGACATCACTCTTGTGAAGGATATCCGGGGAGACCACCTTCATTACCACAGGGTAGGCGACAATTTCAGCTGCTGCTACTGCTTCTTCTGCTGATGTACAGCACCAGAATGCAGGCACTGGCAGTCCGTACTCTTTCAGCAGTGTCTTTGACTCAGGTTCTGTCAGATTCCTCTTCTCATTGAGGGCCTTTTCAATCAGGGGGTGCATGAAGGAGGTAGCCATTTCTGCTTTATAACTTTACGCCTCTTCCACCTCTTCCATTCTCTTTTGCCAGCAGATTTGCGGGGAAAAATTCTTACACAATCTCTGCCACGTGTCTTGCAGCAAAATCCTATGTGCAGATCAAAACACTTTTATATCCAGAAAGAGGATAGGTCTACCATGATTTCAGATGGAATTTCCGGGCTGAAAACATTCTTTTTCCAGTCCCGAAGAATGAAGCTCTTTTTGGTGTGGTTTCTCTTTGTTGTGTTCCTCCTTTTCGTATGGATGGTAGGTGACAGTGCCAATGACCGGACAGTGGCAATTTCTGCTGTCATCTGCGGAGGTTCCACTTTCTTGTTCTGGAGCTACCGGACAGCAGTAAAAAGAATAACACTTTTTTGGAGCTCGCGAAAGAAATTCGTCTTTTTGGGAAGTCTGGGTGCTGTGTGGGTGGAATTTGTGTTCTGGCTCGTTGAAAAATTATGTGGTGCTCAGGGCGTTGCTGCCAGTCCCAATTTAATCTTGGATCTTCTCGCTACCATGCCCTGGTATATCATGATGCTCTTTTTACTGTACAGGGTGGAAACCACGTACTCCTATTCCTATACTGAAATTCTCCTCCTGGGAGGTATTTATGAATTGGGAGCAGACGGCATATTTGGACAAATAATGGAAGGGCTAACCGTAGCTTCGCTCTTTCTGGTGGTAATGGTCATCCCCTTGTTTGTCATCGTGTATTCATTTATTGTGCTGCCGCCCACCTATTTGTTGCGAGAAGAAATAACTGAAATTCGAAGGGAACAACCCCAAAGAACGCATAAGTACAGGTATGCGCTGCTGCCGCTTTTAGGATTAATCCCCTATTTTGGTATTGGGTTTTTGTTCTTGCTGTGAAATGTTCTTTTTGTGGAAAGTACAGGATAAAATATACTCCTACACAATGGGGATCAGCTTCACCCTGGGATACCCTTTTGATCCATCCACTTCTATGACGTAAAATCCTGTTTCTGGAGTAATTCCGTACATAACAGCAGTGCCAAAGATTGACTGGAATTTGAAATAGGTCTCTGACAGATTGATGATCTGTCTTGACACTTCTAACCCTGGCTTGATCAGTGCAATCTGCAGATCACCAGAATTCTTCAGCTCTCTGACTCCTTGCCCCATCTTTTTGATAGTATTTTCCACGCCACTATGAAATTCCAGGGTATCTAAAGCAGTATAGTCCTGGATGGGGTTACAGGTTTTTTCCTTCAGTTCTTTGATGGCATTCTTCCATATCGTATATCGTTCTTCAGAGACGCCTTTTACTGGAATCACATAAGGCTCTGTAGATTCTTCAATGCCGTACACCCCAATGCGTACATACCGGTTCCAGGTTTCTTCTCCCACGTACGGCGTGGACAGTTCTTTGATCTTCTGAGGACTCACCCCTTCTCCAGCAACCAAAATAACACCCCGGTGTTGCACCAGAAAATTGAAGAAACTGCATCTCCATACGTATCCTTCTGCTGTCCGGGACACATCCATTTGCTCTTCAAACAAATTCAGGCTTCCCTTCCTGAAACCTCCTTTAAGAATGTCATCCAAATCTTTGCATCCTGTGGAAAAACTTCTCTCTGTATCTGGAAGAGGTTTCCACAGTTTTGGGTTCCTTATTGGTGATACTTCAAATCGCCCAAAGCTGCAAAACATGCCATGCTGTAAGGTAAACACGTACTGGGGCTGATGGATTTGAACTCCTCTCAATTTGGTCAGATGAATAACTCGCAGCCGTCGGTTTTCTATCTGTTCTTGTTCCAGTCTTACCACGCCATCCATTAAATAGTCTAATCGGGTCTCTTCTGGGTTCTCTCCAACCAAAATGAGATTTGTCCGTGTCTCCTTGGACAGTTCAATCACTGCCTTTTCCATGCGTTCTGGATGAGTGGGTAGCTGGGAAAGGACTGCATCCCAGGAATCGATGACCACCATAGGATTTGAAAGCTGGGCCACCTTCTCGTAGAGCGCCACCAGAAAATCTTCTTTTGAACTGTACTTGATGACCTGTGAAATATCCTTCTCCTGAACAGAAATTCTTTCCCGGAGAGGGTTTGTAGCATCCACAATGTTTCTGCTGGGCAGCTGCTCTTTGATCCAGGGGCAGTCCTGGTATAAGTATTCTGGCCTCACCCGACTGGAGAGATAGATACCGTCTTGTGCACATGCCTTTATCAGAGAAAGAGATAAGATGGTCTTTCCACTCCCTGCCCTTCCTTTGATGAGGAGGGTTCGCCCTCCTTTCTTGTCCAGAAATGCTATGATCTCTCTTGGTATCGCAATCATTGCTCCACTTTTTTCTGTTTTGCTTAAAAAGGTTACCCTTCTTGGGAGAATTTTTTTCCAACTGTATCACTGCGAGATATCTGTGAGGGCTGCTCAGTGCATAACCAGCCCTCTTGGTTACTTCCGGAGTAAGAGCCCTGCTCCTTGCAGTCTTTTTCTCACCAGAGGATACAGGATAACCTCTTCCTTTTCCAGATAGAAATCTGGAGAAATACTAGACAGTCTTTCTTCCAGTTCTCGTATATGGTGGGGAGGGGAAAAAGAGACCATTGCTGCGGGATGACAGGATACATTGTGATCTTTCAGCGCTTTTAAAGCACGTAATTGGAGCCTGAATCCCTCGGGGGGCAAGCCGGTGAGCACTGCAAATTCTTGTTCACAGGTTCCTTTTAGGGAAACGCGCACATGGATATTCTTGAATGGACTGAGCATGCCGGCATACTGCTCATCGATGAGCACTCCCGACGTTTCCAGAATAAACTGATAGGATGTGTTTTCTACCTTTTCCAGCAAACTGATGAGGTGATCTCGTCCCAAGGTGGGCTCATTTCCACTGACCCTGAGCTGGGAATATCCCTTTTCTCGAGCAATAGCTGCCAGCCGATCAAAAACCTGCTCAGAGGTATACCATTTTCCAGCTTTTCCTGGATGATCACGGGGAAATCCGCTCCAGCAAAACACACATTTGAGAGGACATCCCACACAGTCTGCAGTGGCAATGCCCCCATAGAAGGGGGCAGGACGGAATCGGTAGTACTTTTTCCGGTCCCCAGTTACTACTTTTTTTTCTATCTGAGCAGCCTGGTCAAAAACCGAACCCATACTGTACAGGTGTATAAATCCTTATAAAGGCACGTTCTATAGAAACCTTAATAAAGAAGAAGTACTATTAGAATAGTAACTAGGTGATAATGTGGCGTTCAAATTCAGTCTGAGAAACAGAAAAGATGGACAGAAAGTACAATTGGAAGAGACTGAATCGAGATTTGGAGCTCCAGTCAACGTGTTTGATATCGGAGGAGTTCAACTTGCCTCACCCTTACTGGATACTGATGTTCTGGAGATACCCCTCCCCCAGCTAAATATAACCTATCCTATCCACCCTCCCTATGCCTATGTGAACATCCGCTACGACAGAGATGCCAAGGAGATGTTTTACAGAGTGCATGAGCCGGGGTTAAGCAAACCAGAAGAAAGTAGAATGGACCAGATCACTAGCATTCTGCAGGAAACTATCAATATTGACTTCAAGACGCTGGATGAAGGAGGCCTTCAGGATTATCTGCGCAGAGAGATGAACAAGATCATTAAAAAGTACAGAATGCGTATGGACAGAGCAGCTTATGAGCGATTAAACTACTACATCACCAGGGAGTTCATCGGCTACAATAGGATAGATCCCATTTTCAGAGATCCCAACATTGAAGATATCTCCTGTGATGGCCCTGGAATTCCTATCTATATCTTCCACCGTCACTTTGAAAACTTGAAAACCAATGTGATGTTCAAGGAAACTGAAGAACTGGATTCTTTCATCATCAAACTTGCTCAGCGATGTCAGCGGCACGTGTCCATTGCCGAGCCTTTGCTGGACGGTTCACTGCCTGATGGTTCCCGTGTGCAGCTCTCTCTGGGAAAGGAGGTGACCATGCATGGGTCTACCTTTACCATTCGAAAGTTCAGGGAGGACCCCTTAACCCCACCAGACATGATCACCTTTGGTACCTTTTCCGCTTCCATGCTGGCTTTGATGTGGTTCCTCATGGAGCAGGGAGTGTCCATATTGGTGGCGGGGGGAACTGCATCTGGGAAAACCACCACCTTGAACTGTCTCTCCCTGTTTATCAAGCCAGAGGTGAAGGTCGTGTCCATTGAGGACACTGCAGAGTTAAACCTTCCTCATCAGAACTGGATTCCTGCAGTGACCAGGGCAGGATTTGGCCCCCCTACTGGCTTTGGAAAGCGGATGGGTGAAGTGGACATGTTTGATCTGCTGAAAGCATCACTCCGACAGCGGCCTGATTATATCATTGTGGGGGAGGTGCGAGGAAAAGAAGCGTACACCCTGTTCCAGGCCATTGCCACTGGACACGCAGCCATGGGTACGATCCACGCAGATTCGCCCCAGGGTGTGGTCCACCGATTGGAGTCAGAACCCATTAACTGTCCCCGAATCCTGATCAAGAACCTAGATATCGTTCTGCTGCAGGCCAGGGTCAGACTGCGGGGAAAAATCACCCGGAGAATCACCGATATTGTGGAAGTGGTGGATTTAGATCCTTCTACCAGAGAGGTAATCACCAATACAGTGTACGAGTGGAACCCCTTTGAGGATACATTCAGGTTCACCGGCAGAAGCTATCTCCTAGAAAGACTGGAAAAGGAAAAGGGCATGTCTATGCTGGAGATCACCAAAGAACTGGACATGAGAAAACGAATTATTACCTGGATGCATGAAAATCAGGTCAGATTCTACAAAGACGTGGCAGATATTATTGCAGAATATTACAAAGACCCGGAAACAGTGATGGCCAAGATCGAGGGGGTAGCGTGAACGTTGCGCTGACGCTTTCTCGGTTGGCCTACAAAGTATTTGGCCCACTGCTGGATTCTATGCTGGGTGAGTCGCCCTCCATGCGCACCAAGATACGGCAAGCCAACATCCGCATCACAGTGGGAGAATACTTCTCCTATGCAGCACTCATTATTATGATCACCACACCAGCCATGGTCTTGTCAGTTGCCTTGCTCATGAGTGTGATCGGAAAGGATTTTTTGCTGGTGACCATATTTTCCTTCTTTTTGACTCCCCTCTTCATGTTTGTGTTCTTCTATATCTACCCCAGCTATCTTGCAGATTCACGAAAACGAGCCATTGATTCCAAACTGCCTTTTGCTGTCCCCTACATGGCAGCTATGGCGGGGGCAGGGGTCCCCCCTGATGCAGTCTTTGATTCTCTGGCCAGATCTGATCTTTATGGAGAAATTGCAGAAGAAGCCAAGAACATTACCAGAGACTCAAAGTTCTTCGGGAAAGATATTGTGACTGTCCTCCACGATTACACGAAAATGACTCCTTCCCGGCGATTTTCTGAGCTGCTCATGGGAATCACCACCACCATACGGTCAGGTGGAGATTTGAAAATGTATCTGCACAATGAAGCTGAAAACATGATGGTGGAGTACAGACAAATGATGAAAGATTTTGCAGAAAATCTGGGGCTGTTTGCAGAGAGTTACATTACCATCCCTGTCTTTGGTACCATCTTTTTAGTGATTGTCATGTCAGTGATGACCATGATGGGTGGAGGAACCCTCGGTCCATTAGATATGACAGATATGATGGTCATGGTAGTCTACCTGGGTATCCCTGGACTGTCACTGCTGTTCTTGCTGTTAATTGATTCAATCATACCGGAGGAATAACTATGGCAAAGGAAGGTCAACTCCCAGTCTCAGCAAAAGACATCTTCTTGATAGCCATTCCAGGCATTGTAGCCATGATACTATTTTTATACAGTTTTTTATACTATTTTAGAGCTGGAGATCCTTTTTTTGATGATTTGGTCCTATTCGCTTTCTTAATTGGAGCCACTCCCTTTGCAGCAGGGAAATATGTTGAATTCTCCAGAATACGAAAAATGGAAAATGAATTTCCCAGTTTCTTGGCTGATGTATCTTCAGGAGTGGACTCCGGAATGAGTATCCCTCAGGCCATCTACGTGACTAAAGATAGAGAATATGGGTTGCTGAATAAAGAAATCGAACAGATGGCTATGCAGATTTCATGGGGTATTCCCTTCGAAAACGTGTTTAAGAAGTTCACAGATAGGACTAACAGCCCCTACATCGAAAAACTGACCTATTTGATCATTGAAGCCAACAAAGCGGGGGGAGATATCCGGGAAATTTTGGGAGCTGCTGCCCGCAATGCCCGGGAATTAAAGAACATTGAACGAGAGATAGGAACCTTGATAAAGCCCTATGTTCTAATCTGTTACATTACCTATTTCGTATTTCTGGTGGTGATTATCATTCTGTATGGGACCTTTATTTTTCCCATGGCTACTGAACAGAGCTCATTTATTACCGCTGGGTTTACTGCTGAAGAGTTTACCACCTTATTCTTCCGCATGCTAATGCTTCAGGGACTATTTATCGGTCTAGCTGCTGGGAAAATGGCCGAGAAAAAGATCATTGCCGGGTTGAAGCATTCAATTATCCTCATTGTATCAGGCTATGTGCTGTTTAATGCATTCACTGAGTGGGGACTACTTTCATGGTGATCATAGCTCAGGCAGGAGCTATTTTCGGGTTAGCGTATGCTTCCTACAAAGATATAAAAGGCAGAGAAATTCCAGATACCCCCTGGGTGGCTATGGGTGTTACTGGAGTTATTCTCCGAGTGGTAGACCACCAGTGGAAGATGATGGCCATCAGTGTGGGTGCTGCTGTTTTATTAGGGGTGGTGCTCGCAGCGTCAAATCTTTTTGGAGGAGCTGATATCAAAGCGTTCCTGGCCCTCTCGTTGCTAATTCCCACCTACCCTGGTGTTGTCTTACCCATCTTTATCGTGAGCGCATTCAACAACCTGGTGGTCTTGAGAGTCACAGAATTGATTGCTGTTTTGTTTTACAACATGGTAAACGGGAATACGTATCATGAATTATCATTGGGAAAAAAGATCCTTTTGTTAATGACTGGATTTCCCAAAAAAACAAAAGAACTGGACTACCGCTTTCTCCCTCTTCAGGACACCAAAGGAGATCTACATTTACTGCCAGACATCGACGTAGATATTGAAGAATTCAAAAAAGAATGTGGCCTTGAAGAAATATGGGTAACCTATGGGTCTCCCCTCATTGTTTACCTGCTGATAGGCTGCCTCATTGCCTTTGCAAAGGGAGATATCATACTGTACCTGCTGATGTATTTTGTGTAGGAAAGGTAGGAAACCCCACTGGTCCTTTTTTTATTTTTCATTTTGCTTTTATTTCCATTTTTTGGAACCTTCCGAAACCTATAAAAACCTCTCAGAAAAGCACACACAGTGGTCACATGTTAGAGATTATTGATATAGAAAAACCTGAAGGTGCAGAATGTATTATTGGCCAGGGAAACTTTTCTGTTTTTACGGTGGGTGATCTGGCTCTCACCTTGAAAACCACAGTTCCGGGCATTGAATTTGGTATTGCTATGAATGAAGCAAAGCCCAAGTTGACCCGAGTTGAAGGAAATAACGAATCCTTAAGAGACTGTGCAGCCAAAGCATGTCTTTCTATAGGAGCAGGCCATGTCTTTGTCATCATGATGCAGAAAGCGTTTCCCATTAACGTGCTGAACACAGTCAAGAACTACCCTACCACCTGTACTGTGTATGCTGCTTCTGAGAATCCTCTGCAAGTGGTGGTGGCAAGAACTGAACTGGGAAGAGCAGTTGTAGGTGTGGTGGACGGAACTGCAGCAGAAGCCATTGAGAATTCTGAACAGCGGCAGGAGAGAAAGGAACTGCTCACAAAGATAGGATACACATGAAAATGCTTTCCATTCTTGTTTCTGTTCTTTTTCTCTTAGTTTCCTCCCTGGGAGCTGTTGAGGATCAGGTGAACCTGGAGGAGGCTGTACACCATGTGGAGAACTTGGTTGCATACTCTCCCCGGTTAGCAGGATCAGGGACAGTAGAGGATACCATTATTGGAGGAGTTCATTCTGCTGGGTTATACATTGCTGAAACCTTAAAAAAGTACGGATATGATGTTCATATAGAAGAATTCCCCTTTACTACGTACCAGATTACTGAGTTCATCTTGGTCATTGATTTCGATGGAGACTTTTCTACTCCTGATCAACTGGATTTGAGTGAAAAAGCGATTCCCCCCACTGTTCGTCATGCTGATATTACCCATGATGTGACAGCTCCTCTAGTGCTGGTGGAGGAATCAGTGAATATTGCAGGAATTCCAGTTTTTGAATACTGGCTGTATTATGACCCTGAATACAGTGACATTGTGGGTCACTTTGATATCACCTTAGTGTATAAAAAAGATGAACCTGCTTTTACCGGTCACTTTCGGGAAGCCTTTTCCATTTCCTATCAGGATTATATAGGCATTAAAGAGCAGAAAACTGACGAGACAGTGGTCTGGGTGAAATTCTCGTCATACAGTAAGGAGGTCACTGGCTACAATGTGGTGGGCATAAAAAAAGGAGACACCCTTACAAACAAAAAGGTTATTCTCAGTGCTCACTATGATTCAGTGTACACTGATGGTGCTATTGATAATGGTTCAGGAGTAGCTGCATTGTTGGAAACTGCGCGTATTTTGTCTGGAAAACAGGTGGGGGCTGCAGTGTATTTTATTTTTTTCGATGCTGAGGAAATTGGATTGCTGGGTTCTGAAGCCTTCGTTGCAGCCCATGATCTGCTGAAATGTGTGTGTATCAATGTGGACAGTATAGCGTCTGGAGATACAGTGTACATAGGGGGTGTTCCTCGATATGAAGAAATGTGGGCACCTCACTTTTTCACCGATCCTTATCTGGATTCTTATATAAGTGGAATCGCAGAAAGCGTTCTAGGGTATAAACCTGAGCAGTGGGTGTTGGAAGATGTGGGAGGGTATTCCGATTTTGTCAGTTTCACAGAACAGGGGATACCTGCCACAGATATTACCACCATGGACAAAGAAGCCACTAAAATTCCCGCCATTTCGGAAGAGAAACTATCAGATCATTCTCTGATCTGGATGAAGGGAGGAAAGACAATTTACTATCAGGAAGATAGGTTTAATAAGGTTATTCCCTATATTCATACCTATTTTGACGATTTGGACCACTTTGATAAAGAAATATTCTATGATAGTACACGAGTAGTGGTAAAAGCAGCATACCAGTTGAGCATTATGTCTGAAGAGCACATTGAATCAGCGCACGTTGTTTTCATAGGTCTTGTTGCGGTGATGGTAGTGGTTATCTGGTATGTGGTGAAACCCTCCTGAACAGCATAGATGGTTATAGAGTTAGTACAGGCGGAAAACCTTATAAGCAAATACTGAATTCAAAAAGTAGCGGCTGTAGTGTAGCGGTTAGCACTTGGGCCTTCCAAGCCCACGACCCGGGTTCAAATCCCGGCAGCCGCATCTTTACCGTAAGTTTAATTCTTATACAAGAATTTTAAAATTTTGGAAGTCTACGATTCCCAGATCGAAAGTGGCAAACGGTACGATCTGGCAGTGATCGGCTGCAGACGTGCAAATGCAACTTTCTTCGAATCCTACGAGGGCGACAAGGCAGGAGCCATTACGTGGGCAATCGACCTGACACCGCTGACAAAGATCGAGAAACTGTCAGTAGTTGATTATACCTTTCACCTAATCGAGAGCTCCAAAACAGATGTGAAGAACCGCATCGAGAAGTTTCTGTGATTTGCAAAAGAAGAACCATGCGGCAGGAGAAGACTATCGAAGACACTGCAGTACGGGAGGTCAAGGAGGAGATTGGTGTGACAAGAGATTGAAGTAGTAGAATTCAAAATAGTCAAGGGGACATGCTGAACGAAATCTGTCCTTCATCAACACACTTTCTTTTCATAGTTCAACATCCAGTAAGAATGTGATTTCTCAGAATATTTCCAGTAAATTGATAAAATTATTTTCATTTTCTATTTCTCTTTTCTTGTGTGCCACATGACGAAAAAGGATTGGGTTTGTCCTCATGAAGACAAACCCAATCCTTAATAAGATCGAAAAGGAAATTTACACAATGATTCAAGATTCAAAAAGAGGGGATAAAAGTGAAAAAAGAAATGAAAACAAAATCTGAGAAGTATGACCAGGTTAGAACACTGGCAACACTTGAGAGCATCGCTCGAAGAATGGATTCTATCAGCGAAATTCCAGATGCAATGGCTGAGTATCTTATACAGGAAATGGGAGAAGATTTCTTCTTTGAAATATGCGAAGCCCGCAAATTAAGAAAAGACCTTGAAAAAAGAAAGAAACACATATACAACTGATCTGGCAAAATTTATCATGTTATCCAGCAGCAGGTGTTGTCTTTTGTGCTATTTCTGATTTGTAATCTGTGGTACTCTGCTCTCATAGACTTTCATTTTCAAGACATACGTGTAAAGATTTGTACTCTGGAGCCTGGATGCAAAAATGCATGAGCATTGACTGGACTGCCAACAGCAAGAATTTTAAAGGGTGACCGCAAAGCTGCACTGGAGATTCAAATGAGTGACTACTGGAATGAAAAAATGGAAACCTTGCCTCTCAAAGAACTGCATGCTGTGCAACTGAAAAAATTGAGAGCGCAAGTCCACCACATGTATGAGCATAATCCTATCTACAAAAAGAAATTCAAGGAGGCAGGGGTGACTCCTGACAGTATTAAGATACTGGATGATATTCAAAAAATTCCTTTCTCTATCAAAGATGAGCTGCGGGAACATTATCCCATTGGATTGCAGTGCGTCCCTCAAGAGGAGGTGGTTCGATACCACATGTCTTCAGGTACCACAGGAAAACCCATCTGCGTTGGCTACACCAAAAAGGATATTGAAACCTGGGGGGAGCTCATGGCACGCTCTCTTTATGCTGCAGGAGGAAGAAAAGGAGATATTTTTCAA
>Ga0209635_10000791_pt1 | contig 22803 bp, 21 predicted proteins | sample DeeMarSWOR230_32_FD_187463 | JGI IMG/M metagenome (GOLD analysis project Ga0209635, IMG submission 187463) | Marine sediment microbial communities from White Oak River estuary, North Carolina - WOR-2-30_32 (SPAdes) (version 2) | ecosystem: Environmental > Aquatic > Marine > Intertidal zone >...
AGAATTGCAGGTTTCTGTCGAAACCGTAAAACCTGGAGGGACAGGCAGCCCGATTCCAGCCATCTCGGCCAGATTGGCTCCCTTTCCTCCGAGAATATCTTTCATATTTTTATCGCCTTCAGTCCTGTCTCCTCCGAAAAAGTACACATGTTTTTTTGGCATTTTTGAACTCCTCAATAAATTAAATCAAAAATATACACACATCCCTGCTAAAATTCAAGTGGCCTGGGGTCGCGTTTCAACATTCGACATTTCCTGTAGTTTGGGGTCGCGTTTCAATATTCGATATTTCCTGTAGAACTAATAATCGATAGGCACGCTTTATTATACTCAACGAGGCTGAAAAGAGTAGAGTAATGAAAAAATGTCGAATGTTGAGATGCGACCCCTTTTTTAATTAGGCGGTGTTCTGTTTTCTCTTCTTTGCGGAATACTGAGACAAAAATATGTTGAGCGAGAAAAAGAGCAAAACGCAATCCATCAACAATAATTTATAATCCACGCTCCGGCTGAGGCTCCCAAAGCAGCCGCAGTCAATATCCAGCCCCCTCATAAGGGTCACGATGATCAACCCAAGAAAGACCACCAAAGAACCAGATAGGATGAAAGAAGCCGTTTCACGGAATATTCCCAGGACCAATAATAATCCGCAAATCACCTCTATCCAAGGTAGGATGAGTGCCAGAAAAAGCGACACAGCCTGGGAGAAAATCCTGTAATTGGCAATGTTCTGGGCAAAACCGAGAGGGTCGAATATTTTTGAAAGTCCCGCCCAGATAAACACTCCTCCAACCACAAACCGGAAAAAGAGAAGAATATGTTTATTTCGAATCATCTTCCTTGGATACAGGCAGCCCCTCTCTCACCCATTCTTCCCAGCCGCCAAAAAAAACCCGGATATCCTGAAAACCTTTTTCATGAAGGAGCTTGGCCAGTTCCACGCTTGATTGGCATTCATTCGCATCACAGTACACCACATAAATCCCTTCAAGAGGGTACGACTCCATATCCAGTTCATCTTTCTTCTTTTTCTCCACGAATGGGATGTTCACTGCTCCAAAAATGTGGCCTTCTTTGAAATCCTCTACTGCCCGGCTGTCAATAAACAAAGCGCTGCCTGTCGCAAAAAGCTCCTCAGCCTCTCCGAGCGTAATGAAGACGATCGAAGAGTATTCCTCTAAAGAAAAAAATCCGTACTGGTACTCCCCACTAAAAAATTTTTTTATCAGTGAAACATTCGCTCCCAATCCTATGATTGAACTGAAGAGCAGGATGAATGCCATGCGCTGGATCATCTTTTTTAAAGACAAGGGCCCAGCGCTTGACCACTCCAATTTTATAAGCACTGTTTGAATAGACATCTCCGCTTAATCCAAAGGATGAGGCATTCGCTCCATAAGAAAATCATCTCTGGTTTTCGGACAGATCCTGAACATGAATCTGTCAGTCTTGTTACCATCCAAAAACAAACTCAAGACTTACGAAAATAAGATCTGGTATTTTTTCAGCCCTTCTTTAAAGACGACTAAAGCCCGTTTCAAATCCTGTTCTTTGAGGACGTAGGCCATCCGCACCTCATCCTTGCCCTTTCCCGGAGTGCAGTAGAAACCCTGAGCGGGTGCCACCATCACTGTTTCCTTATCGTGATGAAAATCGGTAAGCATCCACTGGACAAAATGTTCACAATCTTTAATCGGGAGTCGCACGATGATGTAGAAAGCGCCCTGAGGTTTATGGATGACGATTCCTTCGATATCCTTCAGCCCATCGAATAAAACATCTCTCCGTCTCTCGTATTCCTGCTTGACGGGCTTGAAGTAATCCAACCCCATGCGGTAAGCCGCGAGCGCAGCCTTCTGCTCCACAGAAGGGGGACAGAGACGGGCCTGAGCAAATTTGAGAACGGCCTGATACACATCCTCATTCCGGGTGACAACCGCCCCCACACGGGCCCCGCAACTGCTGAAGCGCTTGGATATACTATCCACAACGATAACTCTGTGCTTGACTTCTTCGTATTCCAGGAGGCTTTTGTGTGTCCCCCCATCATAGACGAACTCTTTGTAGACCTCGTCTCCGATGAGAAACAGGTCATGTTTTTCGACGATCGAAATGACCCGCTCCAGCTCTTCAGGAGTAAAAACTGTCCCCGTGGGGTTGCTCGGAGAGCAGAGCAGGATTGCCCGGGTTTTCGGTGTAACCCGGGCTTCAATCTCATCGGACGGTGGAAGACGAAAACCATCCTCCACTCGAAGAGTCAGCGGAACGATCTTGACATTAGCGAAGGCCGCATATCCGTTGTAGTTGGTGTAGAAGGGTTCAGGGATAATGATCTCATCTCCCGGATCAGCCACTGCACTGAAAGAAAAATGAATGGCCTCCGAACCGCCGATGGTGATGACCACATTCTCTGAATCGATGGGGATGCTGTAGGAATTAAAATAGTCAGCAATTGCCTGCCTTAACTCCAGGAATCCCTGCGCCGGGCCATAGCTCAAAACCTTCTCATCATAGCTGTGAAAGGCATCCATAATCGGCTGCGGTGTCGGAATATCCGGCTGTCCGATGTTCAGGAAGTAAACATGGATACCCCGCTCCTGGGCTTGATCCGCGTAAGGCTTCAGCTTCCTGATGGGAGACGGCTGGATTTCTCGACCCCTTTTGGAAATATCCATTTATTATTCCTCCCTGTATATGAATGAAATGGGAAGAGGTTTGATTATTATTCAAACTCTCTACAATCATAACTAATTGAAAACAAAAAAGCTATGGACTTTTCTTTTTTCGTGGGTCAGCTGTGGGTCAGTTTCCCCTGGTTTCTGGCCTGTTTGGGGATTATTCAGAGCTTCTCTCATGTGCTCAATACTAGACTGAATGTAAAACTGTTCGGACATTTTAAAACTAGAGTGTCTTAGCACTGCTCTTGAAATTATGAGTGGGTCTACTCCTCTCTCATGCCATCTTGTAGCACAGGTCGTTCGTAAGTCTCGGAATTGAAGGTCTTTAATATTAGCTCGACTGCAAGCCTTCTGAAAACCCTTGCAGATGGATTTGAGAGGCCTTGCTTCTCCCGTTGAACAATCAGCATAAGTAAAAACATAATTGCTCTTTTCATTGTGCTTGGATAAGTAATTCTTAAGGAAAGATTCTAACTCAGAATGTATCAGAACCATGTCACGCTTCCCTGTCTTATTAATTTCTGGTCGTACAGTAATAATACCTTTCTCGAAATCAATATCATCTTTCTGCAATCCCAGGATTTCCTGCAACCTACAGCCAGTCAGCAGGGCATATTGAATAATTGGCTTGAGATGCAACGAGGCTTCTTCCAATAGTCTTTTTTCTTCTTCAAAAGACAGAACTCTTGTTCTTCTATATTTGGCCTCATTAAACATTATTTTTTGTAGTATTGGATTCTTGTCAATCTTGTAGCCATACTCTTCGGCAAGATTTATCATTCTACGCATTATTTGAAGGTAGCGGTTAATTGAGATTTCTCCTGAACCAGCCTCTAATTCTTTCGTAACAAAATTCTGCACGTGTAAAGGGCTAATTTCTGACAAGTTCATCTTCCCAGAAAAGGGAATCAAATGCTTATTCAAATAACTTCTGTCTGATTTCCAGCTTTTCTTTCTTGATTTGGTATAGCCTTCTAAGTACTGTTTGGCAAAATCACAGAACAAAACTCTTTTTTCTGCCTTGTTGTTTCCAAACTTTCTGTCAAATACCTTGTGAACTTCGGTATACAAAGCCAACTCAGCTTGCTCTTTACTTGTTGCCTCCTTAATCACCTTTCTTTGTCTCTCCCCGTTTTCATCATAAAACCAGATGTAATACCTGTCTTCTCCCCTTGATATTCGCCTTATAAAAATTCCACCAAAGCCGTGTCCGTAATTCCAGCGCTGTCGCTTTTTACTCACAGCGCCCTTACCTCCTTTCTTCTTCTTTTTATCACAGGGGAAGGAATCAATCAATCTAAAAGGAGGCTTAATCGGTGAAGCGAGCGGTTTTACGGTCCTGTCTTCTAAATACTTTTTTATATCAGAGCTTCTGAAGCGGATACTTTTATTTTGGGTCCTTGTGTAAGGTATCTTATCCAGATTTTTATAGATAGTCTGAGGGTGAAAATTAAATGTTTCAGCTACTTCTTTAACGGTTAAAAGCCTATCCATTATTCAAATTCAACTTCACTTATTGAAGTTATCAACTTCATTAATTGAATCTATAAACCCCTCAATAACTTCAATACTTAATGCTAAGTGAACTACTCCCTAAAAACTGGACAGTGCAATAAGGTGGATTTTGACCTGCCATAACCTTGGAGGAGGTATGGTAAAATGGTCACTATGCGAAAGAGATATGATGCCACATTTCGAGCCAAAGTCGCTCTTGAAGCTGTCAAGGGAGAGAAAACCCTGGCTGAACTGTCCAGTGCATTTGGGGTTCATCCCAACCAGATTAGCAAGTGGAGGAGACAGCTTCTGGAAATGCTTCCTGAGCTCTTCACTGACCGTCGAAAGAAAAAGGATATAGATCAGGAGGAGCTGATCTCTGAGCTTTATCGTCAGATCGGCCAGTTGAAAGTGGAGTTGGACTGGCTTAAAAAAAAATCGCAAAGGCTCCTGTAAAAGAAAAGAGGAAGGAAGTGGAGTTGGAGAACAACATGATTTCGATTTCCAGACAGTGTGAGCTTCTAGGATTGTGTCGATCATCCTATTACTACAGATCTGAGAGGGATGATTCCTATAACGAATATCTGATGCGGCTTATCGATGAGCAGTACACCAGGACTCCCTTTTTTGGAGTGCCGAAGATGACGGCCTGGCTTTGTCGTCAGGGACATTGGCTTAATGAAAAAAGGATAAGACAGCTTATGCGGCTGATGGGGCTTTATGCTGTCTATCCGAAGCCTCGTCTGAGTCAATCTTATCCTGAACATAAGAAGTATCCTTATCTGTTAAAGGGAGTTACGATCGATCACACGGATCAGGTTTGGTGCTCTGATATCACCTACATCCGGCTTCTTCATGGGTTTGTATACCTGGTAGTGATCATGGATTGGTTCAGCCGTTATATTCTCTCCTGGGAGCTCTCGATAACACTAGAAAAAGAATTTTGCATTGATGCTCTTAATAAGGCTTTGAAGATTTCAAGGCCTGAGGTTTTCAACTCAGATCAGGGACCACAGTATACGAGTGAAGATTTTATTGCTGTTTTGAAAGGAGACGATATTCGCATCAGCATGGACGGCCGCGGCAGGCTCTATGACAACATTTTTGTCGAGAGGCTGTGGCGAACGATCAAATACGAAGAAGTTTATCTTCATGATTATCGGGGTGTATCCGAGGCTAGAGAGAGGCTAGCTTTCTATTTTGATTTTTATAACAACGAAAGGCCTCATGCATCATTAGAATATCGGACACTACAAGAAGTCTATTATGGATTGCCGTCGGCACAAAAAGCCGTTTTTGCGTATAGGTAAAAGTATGGATAAGAAAGAGATCGTTGAATGACGAGGCTCTCAGAGCTTCGAGATTTTGACAAAAAGGCGGGAGCTATGAAATCATTCAATGCAGGTACAAAATGCACCTTAAAGAAGCCTCTTTTCTGTCCAGACAATGGGGAAACCCTCAAACTTCTCTCTTGTACATCTGGTAATTCATCTCCATACGCTTAGATAGTAGCTATTTTGACTGTCCCATTCGTTTTATTAAGGGGGAAATCAAGGTAAATTATGCCTTATTATGCGGAAAGACTGTTTTTAAAATGGGAGATTGCCTGTATATATAACCTATTTTGGGATATCGAAGACTAATATTATCGTGAAAACGGGTGTAATCGGGATGAATTCAACGCATAATGTCCCATTTTCTATTTTTGCGCCCCTACCCCTGTAAATTAGTTGACATAATAACTCTAGTGCGACACAGCCAGGGAATAAGAGAATGAATTAGAACAGTCAATATGTTTACATAGTACTGGACAAGGAGGGAGGAGTTATCTCCCTGGCCTATACACTATGTATATACTATGTCTTGAACCACAGGGCTATTATGCAAGCAGAGAGGAGTTAAGGATTTCTTTTTCTTTGAGGGAGAAGATTTCCCGGACAATTAATGTCACTGGTTATAGATCCAAAGAGATTGTAGTTGTATAAGACTCTGAGAGAGATTTTGATTATCCCGGACATCCGAGGATTCCCGGGCACGTCCACCCGCTTGGATGCGATCAGGAAGAAGCCAGGGCTTTAGGGGATTTGGGTGAGGTGTCTCATTTTCTTAGTAGAGCTGACATAAAGAATATTGGTAGAACTAATATAAAAAGAAGTATCCCTGCTGTAATAATCGGACCTAAATGGACCAACGAATAAATCAATACAATAATTGGAAAAAGGTGGATTCGAACTACAACTTTAAGTGGCTTACTTCTTGCAATTATATTCGCTATCGAAGGTGAATATTTGTAATATAAATTAACCAGGAAACGACCAATCTTATTAGGCATAAGGTATCTATCTCTGAAATCACGAAGGACCTTCACTGAAGGGTGTAATGGTGAGCCATAGGCTGCTGTGGCGATAAAGCAACCGCCTCCACCGCTAGACTCACCGTCGCCATCGCCATCACCTGTAGGTGTTTGTGTAAAATTGGCCGAAATGGATTTATCCGCATCCACCGTTATCGTTACAGGATTATTCGTACCTGAGGCATCCCCACTCCATCCGCTGAATTGATACCCACTACTAGGAACGGCTGTTATTGAAACCTGGGTTCCATTATCATGGATATAGGAGCCTGGCGAAGGATTTGTTGTGCCACCACTTCCAGCTGCTATAGTGAGAGAATATTGACGAACAAAATTGGCTGTAATCGATTTATCCGAATCCATCGTGATTGTTATAGGATTATCGTTTTCATGTCCTGAAGGAACATCTCCTGTCCAACCGCTGATTCTATAACCACTATCTGGAGTTGCCTCAATAGAAGCTTCTTCCCCGGCGTTATAAGAATATGTCCCTGGCTCTGGGTCGGTCGTGCCTCCTGAAGTGGAATAGATGGTCAGGGTAAATTCCCCTCCCACTTTGACTTCTATTTCTGCACTGGATGAATTGCTGTTATTGTTGTAAGCTCGAGCTTCTATTGTATGGGGACTTTCAGATACAGAAGCTGTATCCCAAATATATTCGTAAGGAGAGCTGAAATCTGTGGATTTCAGGACATCATCTATATAAAATTCTACTTTATTAATGCCCGAACTGTGGGAAGCCTGCGCTTCAATGGAAACAGACCCAGAGACAATTGTCCAGGGTGAAGGGGAAGTGATGGAGACTACAGGAGCTAAGGTGTTTTGGAGAATATAAAGGCTTCCGGGAACATAGGCATAATTTCCAGAAACAAAAACTGCCTCTTCCAAATCGTCATAATAATAACCAGCATCAACAGGGTTATAAGGGTCTGAAATATCGAGTATTTCTAGGCCGTCGTATCCAAGATAGGCATAATTTCCAGAGATTTCCAGTGCCCGGCTGAAACTGGGATAGGAAGAAACCTCGCTCGGGCTTTGAGGATTGGAAATATCGATAATTTTGAACTCGTATCCCGTTAAATAGGCATAATTTCCTCTAACTTCAACGTCATAAGAATAGCCGTAATCAGAGGAAATGTAAGTGCCCGCTTCTGATGGAGCTGTGGTGTCAGAGATGTCGATAATCTTTAAGCCTGCTTTCCAATTGCCTGTTGAATAATCAATTAATGCTATATATACATAATCTCCAGAAAGATCCATGCCTCCATAATTATAGGATTCGCTGGAGCCGACATAAGAGCCAGTTATGCTCGGATTTGAAGGATCAGAAACATCAATGACATCTAAACTCACCCGGTATTCCCCCGAGACATCTTGATAACCACAGACATAAGCATAGTTACCCGAGATAGCAACATCCCTGGTGGTCCAGGTCATATCAAGATATCCTACTTGATATGGGCTGGATGGCGATGAGATATCCACTACCCAAAAACCGCTCGCATCCACCCCGTAGGCAAAATTTCCTGAAATGTATACAGCATACCTCGCGTATACAGTGTCACAGATACCGGTCTCACTGGGATTGGATGGTGTGGAGATATCTAATATCCGTAAGCCATCGCTTCGACTGGCCATATAAGCATAGTCACCGGAAACAGCAATGGTATTTGGATAATCCCTGATCTCATCCGGAGTATCATAGGAGCCTTCATGGGAAGGATTGTTCGCGTCAGAAACGTCATAAAGTCCGAATAGATTATTGTGGGATATTCCAAGGTAATCTCCAGATAGATATAGTCCGTCAAACAAATAAATGGTATTCCCTTCTCCCTCGCACTCTCCCACACAAAAAGGAGCCGAAGGCGTGGAAATGTCTATTATTTCTAAAACCCAATCCTCCATTTCAAAAAGATAGGCATAATTTCCAGAAGCTTCTACATCCACAAAACCCTTATAAGAGCCGCCATATTGACCTACTTCTGTTGGGTTTGCGGGATCTGTAGCAACATCAATGATTGATAGATAGCCTGTATTATAACTAGCACCCTCTATATATTGAGAAAGATATGCATACCCTGTGTCTGAAGCATCAACTCCAGAAAAAATCCAGTCTGTCTCTCCATCATAAGTCCCTGTCAAGCTGGGATTTGAAGGCGTGTTCACATCGATTATTCTTAACTGATATATCCAGTCTGAACCTGTGTAATAATCATTAATAATGAACACATAAGTATCCCACAGAGCCACATCATAGACCCAAATATCCTCACCGAAATCACTATCCGTATAAAATCCAACCAGGAAAGGATTATCGGGAGCTAAAATGTCATAAATCCTCAACCCTCCCTCTTCTGCAGCCACATAAGCATAATTGGAGGAAATTTCTAAAGAATAGCCGTAGCCTGAAATATCCACGGATCCCACTTCATCAGGGCTGGAAAGAGTGGAAATATCTATGATTTTCAGGGAGCTTCGAGTCAAGACATATGCATAGTTTCCTGAGATGGCAATACCCTGAACATTTTCTTGAAGGATGACTTCCCCTACTTTTGAAGGCATATAAGGTGTGGATATATCAAGGATCTGTAAAGCCTCGCCGTTTGAAACTAAGGCAATATCCCTAAGTGTATCCAGAGCTGAAGCCCGGCATGGACCGTAAGGCCACTTTCCCACTAGGTCTACATTCAATGCTTCAGCTTTAAACCATAGCTTGCTTTCTATCCTCTTTAAATATTCTCCTCTTTCTCTCTTCTTAAAATAATCTTCTCTCTCTTTTTCAACCATTTCTATTCTGCTGGGATATTCGGGTTGGTTTGAGATTATCTTTGATTCCTTCTGAATATTACTTACCTTAAAACCTGAAGAGTATATTACAATTAAGCTCAGTAAAAATGTGATGATAAGAAGTTCTGGAGATAAGATCTTTTTTCTCATTTTTCCCCTCCTTATTGATTATTAAGCCATTCTTGATTTTTCGTTTCAGCACTAATTGAGTTTAGAAAAGAAAGTAATACTAACAATATAAAAACAAAAGATATTTTAAAATCGGAATAGTATTTTTCATTTTCCCTTTTGTATCTGACCTTTCCTAAATTTTAAGTGTATAAATCTTAGTAAAGTAAATAGTATTTGTCAATATGATGGTTATCCGTATTTCATTTATGGCACTTTATTCCTATTGGCCCCTCTTTTTACTTGGCAATAGCATAATAATTAATGAGAGATGTGTCAAATCAAATATAGACTTCTCCCCGTGGGTCAGTTGTGGGTCAGTTTTAACTTAAAAATGCTGAAATTACGATAAAACGGCTTAAAAAGAAGATTGAATCAAAGTTACTGAAAACGGGGAAGTTAAGGCATTCTCTCTGGCAATTCGGAGGGGCTTTGATCCTACCTGTTTTTGATTATTATTCAAACAGAGGGGGGTTGTCAAAGTTTTTATTGCCATCGGAAAGAGATTCTGATATTTTGGTCTCGGTATTTTGAATCAGATGCTCAAGGATCCTCTCGCGCGAATAGTCGGCAAAAAAAGCTGGGGGGATTATTTCCTTCTGACTCTGGAGACTCCCCGCATTTCCGCACAAGCTCAACCCGGACAGTTCATCATGGTCCGCGTCAACGTCCATCCTTCCCCTATTCTACGGCGTCCATTCAGTATTCACTCCAAAAACGAGAAAACAATCGAGATATTCTTCCAGATAACCGGCCTGGGGACAGAGCTTTTGAGCCAACACAATCCTGAGGATTCTCTCGACATCCTCGGTCCTCTGGGAAAAGGATTTAACGCTGGAGAAGCGCTCAAAAATAAGGACGTGGCTGTGGTGGGCGGGGGGAGAGGAATCGCCCCCCTGTACTTCTTATCACAGGAACTCCATTCCTTAGGCGCCTCGCCTCGAGTATTCTACGGCGGAAAAAGCCAGGAGGATCTCCCTCTAAAAGAGAAATTCGAAGAGATAGATATTGACCTGACCTGCTCGACTGATGACGGATCGTTCGGGTTCAAAGGATTTGTCAGCGACCTGTTTAAAGCGGAGCTGGAAAAATTCACACCTCTCCACATATTTGCCTGCGGTCCGGAAGCGATGATGAAAAAAATCTCTGGTATCGCCCAGGAAAAGAACATCCCCGCAGAATTCTCGCTCGAATCCATCATGGGCTGCGGGTTTGGCGCCTGCTGGGGATGTGTGAGGAGGATAAAAAGAGACAATAAGGACGAATGGGTCAAAATCTGCGAAGACGGACCGGTATTCTCCGGAAAAGACATAATCTGGGAGGAAGAGGACGCATGACGAATCTCTCTGTGGACCTGGGTTTTATCAAGCTCAAGAATCCTGTAATGGCAGCCAGTGGAACGTTCGGGTACGGCCTTGAGTTCGAGCCCTTCATCGACCTCAATCGCCTCGGGGGTTTCGTGGTCAAAGGACTTTATTACTCTCCCCGGGAAGGGAATCCTCCGCCCCGCCTGGTTGAGACATCAAGCGGACTCATCAACGCCATCGGGCTTCCTGGAATCGGGGTGGAAAGATTCTCTGAAGAAATACTTCCCCAGCTCCGGAAATACAGCACGGCTGTCATCGTCAATGTCTGCGGGGAAAGGGAGGAAGAGTATGCCTCTGTTGTCGAGTTTCTGGATAAGAGAGAAGGAATTTCCGCCTATGAGTTGAACATATCCTGCCCGAATGTGGAACAGGACGGCCTCTGTCCCGCTTTAAGCCCTGAAGCGACTTTCTCAGTTGTCCGCCTTGTTAAAAAGACGACCTCACGCCCAGTCATCACCAAACTCTCTCCCAATGTGACAGATGTGGTGGAGATCGCGCTCAGTGCCCAGGAAGCAGGCACCGATGCCCTCTCGCTGGTCAACACCTTCCTGGCCATGGCCGTGGACACAGAGACACGAAAACCAAAGCTCGCGAACATCTACGGGGGGCTGAGCGGACCCGCCATCAAACCCATGGTTCTCCGGATGGTTCACCAAGTGGCCGGCCGAGTGAAAGTGCCTGTGATCGGTGTTGGAGGTATCCTGACAGGAAGAGATGCGCTCGAATTCTTGATCGCCGGAGCCAAAGCCGTGGAGGTGGGGACAGCGAATTTCATCGACCCAGAATCTACGGTCAAAATCATCGAGGAATTGAAAGAATACTGTCAGGATAAGGGAGTGGAACGGATCGAAACACTCATCGGGACTCTGAAAACATAGGCAAACAGTTATCCATGATATCACTTGGTTGAAGGATAACGATACAAAGTCAAGAGACGGTTAAAATTTTTTAAGCTAAACGGGAAGAATGACAAGGAAAAAGCCATGACAAAAAAAGAGGATCTGGCAAAAAAAATCATTGTGGCCCTGGACGTCGGCACGAAGAAGGAAGCTCTTTCCCTGATCAAAAAGCTTGAAGAAGTTGAAATCTTCAAGGTCGGTCTCAAGCTTTTTACGGCTGAAGGTCCTCCCCTGCTCGACGAGATCAAAACCATGGGAAAAAAAGTATTCCTGGATCTGAAGCTCCACGACATTCCTAATACTGTCGGCGAGGCAGTCAAATCCGCAGTCAAGCATGGCGCTCACATGATGACCCTCCATTCCTCCGGAGGACGGGAAATGATGGAGAGGGCGGTGCAATCGGCGGCTGAAGAGGCCAAGAAGCAAAAAACGAAAGAACCGCTTCTTCTGGCTGTGACCATCCTCACCAGCCTCGGGAATGAACAGCTCGAAGAAATCGGGATGGTGTCTGATACGATTTCCCAGGTCTTCAGACTGGCCCACTTGGCCACAGAAGCGGGAGTGAAGGGGATTGTCTGTTCACCTCAAGAAATCGAGATCGTAAAAAAGGAATTCGGCAAGGATATCATCGTCGTCGCACCGGGCATTCGACCTTCCTGGGCCGCTGCTCACGACCAAAAGAGGATTATGACTCCGGCGCTCGCTTTTCAAAAAGGTGCTGACTATCTCGTTATCGGCCGGCCGATCACAGAAGCTCCGTCTCCTCAAGAGGCGTTTTTCAAGATTCTAGAAGAATCAGCCGAGCTTGATGACTCCCCCAACCGTAAAGAGAAACCTGAGTGACACCTCAGCCAAGACAACCAAACCCAGCCCCAACACACCGCTTAATACGAGATAACCGAAAACTTTCTTTCTGGGAGTCTCCATGAGAGCCGCTGACAACCCTCGATAAAGAATGTAAACTCCGTAGAATCCCACGACGATTTTTATTATCCACCCCGTTTGAGGGATGAGATAAAACACTCCTCCCAGCCAGTAGGGGAGCATGCTGAAAACCGCCAGAACCAGAGACTCAGCCGTCTTTTGCTGAGAAGAAAACACGGGAGCCAGCAGAGAGATGATCCGTCTCCACAAAATAACCACTGCCAGAGAGAAAAAATAGATGGCCGCACAGAAAAGAAGCTCCCTCCGGACAACTGCCCAACTCCAACCGGAAAAAGGCCTCTTGTAATGCCCGTATAAAAAACCGGCTAGGAAACGAATTCCCGGAGAGACAGCGGCAAGCACCAAGGCATAAGAAAAAAAGTGCCGGGGATTGAGAGGAGATTCTTCTTTAATTTCCGCCCATTCCCATCCTGGCTTGAACAACATGAAATAAACGCGGCGGATCATTCTGTACAATTCCTCCGATAGAGATGATGCGAGAAAGCAGGTTTTAATTTATGTAATGGTTTGGAGGCGCGGGTCGGATTCGAACCGACGAATCGAGGTTTTGCAGACCTCTCCCTTAGCCACTTGGGTACCGCGCCTTTTTCATCATGGCACACTATCTAGAGAAAAAAATGGAGCGGACGATGGGATTTGAACCCACGACCTTCTGCTTGGCAAGCAGACGTTCTACCACTGAACTACGCCCGCTTCTAACGTCTTCATCAGAAACGAAGCTCTGGAATTAAACTACCAAAAAGAGAAAATTCTGTCAATTAAAAGGGGACAGGCCCCTTTTTTAGTGGGGACTGTCCCTTTCAGTCCTCTTATTAAGAGCGATAGGGATTGTTCCCCTTCTTCAACCAAAAAAGGGGCCTGTCCCCTTTTTCCTTTTTCGGTTAGCGTTTACCCGCAGTCTTGCGTAGAATATTTTTAAATATGTAAGCCGCCATGGCCGGATTGGCCGCCAACCTCCTTTTGCAGTAGGCTGTGGCGAACTTCCATTTCTCGGCAAATGGAACATAGAGTCGCACCAGGATTCCATTTCGCACAAGCTCATCTTGATAAGCCTGCATGGGCACACCCATGAGCATCTGAATTTCATACTGGTCCTTTTTCATATTCAGTCTTTCGGCAATGTTGATGGCTTCAATGATGACTGCTTTGTCATGGGTAGCGATCTCCGGGTAATGGCCTTCCTTGAACAGGACTTCCACCTGCTCGAGCATTTTTTTCTTCATTTCAGGCTTGTTCTGGAGGGCGATATCCTTTGGCTCATTGTATATGCCGATGCAAATCCGGATACGTGCGTTCAGGCCTTTGAGGGATTTTATATCCTCACCGGTGCGGAAGAGGCGCGATTGCAGGACTGTTCCAAAACTCGGATGATCCTTTTTTATGGCCTTGAAGATATCCAGAGTCATATCTGTGTAGGGATGGTCCTCCATATCAAGGGTGACTTTTATATCCTGCTTTTCTGCAAGAGCGACAATTCCTCTAATAACCTCCAGACAGTGCTCCGTGCCCCTGTGGCTTCCAAGCTGCGTGGGTTTTAAGGACAGGGTTGCGTATTCCTGGGAACCCAGGGCAGCAATCAGTCTTTCGTAGACATCAACAGTGTACTGGACGTCTTCATCACTCTCCAATTCCTCACCAAGGAGGTCGATTGTCGAGCAGACTTGCCTTTCTTCCCAAAATTGGCGGGCGGTATCTGTTGCGGCCTGGATGCTGTCTCCGGCCACATAAGGACTGGCAAAAAGCTTGACCAAGGGGGAGGGGGCAAGATTAATGATGAACCTTTTCAAACCCATGGATGACTCCTTTTGAAAGTATTATGAAATCATCAGAGAGACTTTACCACTCTCTAAAGATTATAAGGAGATATGAAATTAATTCATTTTTCGACAAACTTCAAGAATTGTTTTTAAAAATTTTGTAAAAAATCACACCTTCAGCCAGGTGCTGCTTCGCTAGATAATCAAGGACGTTTTCTTATTCGACTTCTCTGCGCAGAATACATCCCGAGGCAAAAAAATCAGTCACTCACTCTGAATAAAAAGCAGAAAAGGTTGAACAAAGATGTGAGGTATTACTTAAAGTGCGGTTGAACTTGATCACCGATCCTCAGAGGAGTTTTGCTCGAGAGAATCTTCACAGTGGATGTCTTCAGTTGGGTATCGATCACGATTAAATTTCCAAGGTTTTCGATGACTCCATTCTTTCCTTTTGTTTTTCTGTAGATAACTAACTGTTGCCCAAAATGAATCCCATCCTCCTCTCCAAGGTCTATAATGGCCCAGTGCCCTTTTGAGATTTGTTGATATTCATTTTGAAAATAAATGAGCATTCCCTGGGGACCTTCCTCCTCATTGATAGGAACATCATAGCCAAGGTCCTTACCCAGAAAGTCGCTTTTCTCTTCAAAAGGCACCAGGAAATGGCCAACCTTAACCTCTCCGCATGCCTTTTCTAATCTGGCAAACGCCCGCTCCTCTTCCACGGAAAAAACCTGGGCCCTGCCTCTCTTCAATACAAGATGACCGAAATTCTTTCCAGTGACGGGATTCCTGACTTTCTCTCCGAACTCCAAAATCATGTAAATTTGTCCCGTCTCAATCCCGTCCACGCTACCTTTATTAATATAGAAAACTTCACTCTCTCTGAGAAGAATTCTTTCTTCTTCTTTCTCAGAACCGACGATCTGCGTATCCAGTTTCACTTTTTCCATAACAAAAAAAGAACAGTAGAGGTCAGCCTCAGAGATTAGAGGGAAGACATCCTTGTATAACCTCGCCTTCTTGACCTCTTGTTCCTGGGTTCTCTCTCCGTCTCCAGGATTCAATCCGATACTTTCTCCTTGGATAAAGAGAAGAAAAATTATCATGAAAAAAAACAGGAATTTCGCCACTGTTTTAAGAGTATAGTTTTTCATTATCGCTCCTCTTTTCAGATTTTTACATCCTGAACTTTGCCCTCATTATATGAAGATGGACTAAATCTGTCAATAGAAGCATTTTTTTGATTGATTTCGCACCTTTTTCTTGACATTCAACATCTCTTCTACATAACATAAGAAAATCCGCCTATGGGCGGTAAGAAGCTAAGGAGGTTCACTGTGAATAAAAAAGCATTAACGGCCAGAATGGCCAAAGACTCCGGGATCACTGGCCTTCAAGCGGAAAAAGCATTCACATCCCTGATCAGTGGTGTCAAGTCATCGCTGAAAAAAGGATACAGAGTTACATTTTCCGGGTTTGGCAGTTTTGAAGTCAAAAATAGAAAAGCAAGGAAAGGAAGAAATCCAAAAACCGGAGAACCCATCAACATCCCTAAAAAGAAAAGAGTTAGATTCAATCCGAGTAAAAGCTTCATAGATTCTCTTTAAAACCCAACAAACCACATTTTTTTAAACTGGAATAGAGTCATATATCATGTCATCTTTTTCAACAGAAATATCAATTTGTCTCGCTGGGGCAAAAGTTGCGTGTTATCGAAGAACCAAACCTGAACCCTTGAACCGGAATGGACAAGGAAGACTCATTCCTTTACAATAATCTCTCGTGAAGAGAAAATGACGGTTCAAAAGAGAAAGGTCGCTCTCCTCTTTGGTGGACGCTCCGCTGAACACGAAATTTCCCTTCTTTCTGCAGCTTCTATATATAAAAATCTGGATACAAAAAAATTCGAAATCATCTCTATATACATAAACAAAAAAGGAGATTGGAAAGTCGTCGAATCTCCCCTTCTCTCTCTTGAGGCTCTGAGTACCGGTTCGTTTTCCTCTTTCCTCCCCTGGAATAAGAACCCTTCCTCATCAACTATCGAGGCAGACATCTATTTCCCAGTACTCCATGGCCCCTATGGTGAAGATGGAACGCTCCAGGGACTTCTGGAGATGGCCGATGTCCCCTTTGCCGGAGCTTCTGTCTTGGATTCTGCGGTGGGGATGGATAAGGCAGTCTCGAAAATAATCCTTAGAGCCAGAAACCTGCCCGTCGTCCAACACCTCACTTTTCTGGAAAAAGAATGGAGAGAGAACAAGGAATCTATCCTCTCTGAAATTAGAGAGAAACTGCCGCTTCCGCGCTTTGTGAAACCGGCCTGCCTCGGTTCGAGTGTCGGCATCTCTAAAGTGAGCGATGAAAATGATACTCCTGCTGCCCTTAACGAAGCCTTCCGCTATGACCGGAAAATCCTTGTTGAAGAAGGAATCCTGGGACGCGAACTGGAGTGCAGTGTTTTGGGGAATGAAGAGCCTGAGGCGTCTCTGCCCGGAGAGATCATCCCCTTCAGAGAATTCTACGACTATAGAGACAAATACATTGAAGGAAAAACGCGTTTCGGAATTCCGGCCAAACTCACTCCCTCCCAGACCGAAGAAATCCAGCGTCTCTCAGTGGAAACCTTCAAGGCCCTCGGCTGTTCAGGGATGGCCCGAGTGGATTTCCTGATGGATGGAGAAACCGAAAAAATCTATGTGAGTGAAATCAACACCATTCCGGGTTTTACAGAAATCAGTATGTATCCAAAGCTATGGGAAGTGAGCGGTCTTTCCTTCCCTCGCCTCCTCGAAAAACTTATCGACCTGGGATTTGACAGACACCAAAGAAAAAACAGAAAAAAGGAAAACTACAGCCCATGAGAATCCTGGGAATAGACTTTGGCGACAGGAATATTGGCCTGGCTGTAAGCGACACACTCCTGTTGACAGCGCAGGCCATCGGCCGCTACCGCATCCAGAACAAGGAGGAAGACAAAAAGTACTTTCTCGAACTTGTTTCAAAATACGAGATAAGTGAAATAGTCATCGGACTCCCTTTAAGAATGGACGGAAGTCCAGGAACACGTGTGGAAAAAACAAAAAAATTTGCTCACTGGCTCAAGAGGACGCTCAACCTTCCCATCGTCTTCTGGGATGAAAGACTGACAACACAGCAAGCTCTGAAAATCCTCAGCCAGCAAAAAATTCATTTCCGAAAAAAAAAGAGCTTGAAAGATCAGATATCCGCCTCGCTCATCCTCTCGAGCTACCTGGAGAGTAAAAAAGCAAAACACCATGATACTCAAGGTCATTAAAACCGCTCTCATCATTTCAGCGGTCATACCTCTCATCCTTTCCGCGTGGTTTTCTTTTGAATTCTATAGCATTCCTAAAGCGGCTCCAAATACAATATTTTTCGTGGTGGAAGAAGGACAAGGAGTGCAGGGCATCGCTCAAAATCTCAAAGAGCAAGGAGTCATCCGCAAGACATGGCCTTTTCTCCTGGGCTATAAGATTTATTTTTCTTCAATGAGCCTGAAGGCCGGAGAGTACGAGCTCAGCCTTCCGGTGTCGACGAAGAAAATCCTTCGCATTCTAGCTGAAGGACAAGTTTATTTCCATCCCGTCACAATTCCAGAGGGCTTGACACGAAGAGAAATCGCTCAACAACTTGACTCCCTGGGAATCGTAGATGAAGAAAACTTTCTCGAGGCGTGCTCCAGGACCGAACTCCTTGGGTCTTACGATATCGAAGCGGAAAACCTTGAAGGATACCTCTTTCCCGAGACGTACCATTTCACACGAGGAACCTCCGCAGAGAAGATTATCTCCACTCTCGTCTCCCAGTTCAAAAGTGTGTTTACTGAGGAATGGCGAAAAAGAGCGGTTGAGATAAACATGACTCCAAGAAAGGTCGTGATTTTGGCCTCGTTGATTGAAAAAGAAACCTCTATTCCTGAGGAAAGAAAGCTGGTCTCAGCCGTATTCCACACCCGACTGAGAATACGGATGAAACTCGATTGTGACCCGACCATCATCTACGCCATGAAAGAGCAGGGAATCTATGAAGGACGCCTGTTGAAAAAGCACTTGAAATTAAATACTCCCTACAACACCTACCTCAGGCGAGGCCTGCCCCCTGGACCCATCTGCAACCCGGGACAAGCCGCTCTTGAGGCCGCTCTCTATCCTTCAGAAGAGAAATACATTTATTTCGTTTCCAAGAATGACGGAAGCCACGTCTTTAGCCGCACCTTTGATGAACATCAGAGGGCGGTCAGAAAGTACCAGAGACGATAAAATAAATCGGGGTCGCGTCTCAACATTTGATATTTTTCATTCCTCAACACTCTTTAAGTTTATTGGTAATCAACAAAAATTTCTCTCGATCAATGGATCTACTAGAAATGCCGAATGTTGAGACGCGACCCCTTCTGATTTACAAATTTCTTAATCGCCGCTTTTCTCGATTTCCTCGATTAACTCTATACTCTTATCAAACTTCTTCACTCTATTCAGAAGATTGGCATATTCGATCAGTCCTTTTTTGTAATCGGGTTTTACCTTCTCCAGTAATTATAACCCCGGTTCTCTTATCTAATTTCAATCTCTCCGGCTGACCATAATGACAAATTTATTCTCTTCGAAAATCTAAAATTTTATCTCAAAGATTTTTCTTGTCTTGTCTATGCTTTTTTCACCGACAATGACAACATCGAAATAATATCTACCGGGTTTTATGTCGTAAGAGAAGGTGAAAATTATTTCCTTCATCTCGAGAACCTCATCCTCTGGCTTAGCAAAAGCTTTGGATTCCCTAAATTTATCCCTCCACAAACCTTCCCTTTCATAAACCTGGAACTGAAATTCAAAGTCCGCTTTGAGCAATCCCTCTTCATCTAAAAAATTTATACCTTTGACAGGGAGAGATGCCACAATCTCTTTCTTCTCGTCATCATATTTGACGTCAAAATCCAAGTACTTCAGACTCATGCCCCCCTCTTGAAAAGAATACCCTAACTTGGCCATTTCAATCGCATCATTAAGGTTCCCGATTAAACCTCCTCCCATTTCATAAGGCATGGGATTTAAGACGTACCGTCCATCTCCATTGTCAACAAATATTACGCCTAAATTGTACCTGTAATAAATCCAGTACAAATAGGATCCTCTCAATCGTGCGCCCGTATTCGGATCGGTATATGTCTCCTCAAATTTATCCGGGGGCCCAAGATAAATATAAATCCTTCCCCTATCCGTCATCCATCCATGGGTTCCTTCCTTAAAACGCTTATTGGCGTATTCGATTCGCCTGGAAAACTCTTCTTTGTACTCATTCTCTTCTGTGTCAGGATCCGGATCCCTCTTCGCCCAGAAATCCTCGATGAATTCCTCTCTGGCCTCTTTGTCTGGGAGATGGTTGAAGATATCTTTTTCTATTTTTGTCATGATGAGCTTAGCATAGTGGTAAAAATCCCGGCTTTCAGGATCAAGAGCTAATTTTTGCCCAGTTCCACCGCAACTCACTAATCCTAAAATAAGGAAAATAAGGAAAGATAAAACAAGAAAATTTGTACTTTTATCATGTGTCTTCAATTGATTTCCTCCAATTCTTCTGTTGAGATAAATGCGAATAAAAATCAAAGAACTCATTAACTCATTGCCTTTCTCTCCCCTTATAATACTTCAGGGCCTCTTCATACTGGGAGAGACTTTTATATCTTGTGTCTTTGAGGAAAAATAGTGCTTTTTTCATCTCAAGCCCACGTTATAATTTCTACGCAAATTTTGTGCCAACATATGAATTCCCAGGGAATGTCTATCCTTTTTCCATCCTCTGAGTTGGGATTTCTCCTCTTTTTTCGCAGAGACACAGCCATTTTAATTTTACTACTTCAAAAAGAAAAAAAAAAGCCCCCCAAGAGCGCAAAAACCTTTCTGAAGAAAAATCCTGTCCCAGAGTTGAGGATTGATACCTTTTTATTCTTTTTCTTGAAATGTCCTCATTTATTTATTAAACTTCATTCTTGCCACGATGAGATACGTCGCGGATCTGCACATCCACTCCAAATTCTCCAGAGCTACCTCTCGCGAAATGGTCCTTGATACTCTCGCTCACTGGGCCAAGATAAAGGGAATACAACTTCTCGCCACGGGAGACTTCACCCATCCAGAATGGCTCTTTCTTCTCAAGCAGAAATTGGAGCCCACAGGAAACGGTTTTTTCCAGCTGAAAAACATCGTCTCCTCCGAGAATGGCTACCTAGAAGCTTTTCCCTTATCCACTCAAGACATCTCCTTTATCCTCTCCACAGAGATCAGCTTCATCTATTCCAAAAATGGAAAAGTAAGGAAAATCCATATTCTCCTCCTCGCCCCAGATTTTGAATCGGTTGAGAAAATCAACCAGAAGCTTTCCGGCCTCGGAAACCTGCGTTCTGATGGCCGACCGATTCTGGGATTGGACGCCAAGACATTCGTGAAGATCGTCGCCGACAACTGCCCACGGTGCGTGGTCATCCCTTCCCACATCTGGACACCCTGGTTTTCCCTTTTCGGAGCCAATTCGGGCTTTGACACCATAGAAGAGTGCTTCGAGGAAATGACTCCCTTTATCTTTGCTCTTGAAACGGGACTTTCCTCGGATCCCCCGATGAATTGGAAACTCTCCTCTCTCGACAAATACAGCCTTGTCTCCAACTCCGACGCCCACTCCCCTTCGAAGATCGGGAGGGAAGCCAACGTTTTTGACACAGAGTTCAGCTACTCCGGCCTTGTCGATGCCATAAAAACCAAAAACCCGGATAAATTCCTGTACACGGTTGAATTTTTTCCTGAAGAAGGCAAGTATCATTACGACGGCCACAGGAAATGCAATATCCTCTTCTCGCCCAGAGAAAGCTTGCAGCACAACAACATCTGCCCTGTATGTGGAAAAAGACTCACCATCGGAGTCATGCACAGAGTGAATGAACTCGCTGACCGGGAGCAAGAGGAACACTCCTCTCTCAGGGTACCATACAAAAATCTCATCCCGCTGAACGAGATAATTGCTCAGGCCATCGAAAAGACATCCGAATGCAAAAGTGTCTGGGATATCTATTTTCGGTTCATCCATGAATTCGAGAACGAACGGAATATCCTGACCGAACTGGATCTAGGAGAGTTAATGCGACTCACCCCGGAAAGAGTCGGCTTAGGCATAGAGAGGATGAGAAAAGGAGACGTTAAAATTGTACCGGGACATGATGGATGCTTCGGACAGATCAACCTTTTTTCTGAGGGCGCACACGAAGAGGAAACACAGGGCCAGCTTAAACTGTTTTGATATGGAGAAAGGGGGAGTGGCTCCTTTTCTCAACGCATAATATTCTGGAAAAATATGAGAAAAAGGGGATTATCCCTTTTAGTCATTATTTTAAGGAAGAGAGGGACTGTCCCCCTTTTTAGAAAATGGATTGCGGTGTCGGCAGATTTTTTGAATAATTCAGGGTACATGAGTTATTCACGAGTCGAGGTTGCCGTAGATACGAGGCACAGCGCAAGATGCTGTGGTCCTCCACCGCGCTTGCGCTGTAACGAAGTAGATGCGGTGAGATCGGCTCGCCCGAAGGGGAAAAGATGCCGACATAAGATTATTTGTTATACTTCAAATGTGTTTTAAAAAAGGTGTCGGCAGATTTTTTGAATAATTCAGGGTAATAGTTTTCGAGTATAATATGAAAATCGATTTTAAGAGAAATGAATTCAGTGAACACATTCGCCTGACACTTCTGGCTGTCCTCATCGGGTTTATGGCTGGTCTGGCGTCCATCGCTTTCAAAGCCATGATCCACTTTTTCCAGAGTCAATTCTGGCGAGCATCAGATATCATCTCTGCCGTCTCTTCCCAGCCATGGTATCTGACAATCCTCATCCCGACTCTTGGCGGGTTGTTCATCGGCCCGCTTATTTACTACGGAGCAAGAGAAGCTAAGGGACACGGCGTACCCGAAATCATGGAGTCTCTGATTCTTCGTGCTGGAAAAATTAGGAATCGCGTCTCCGTTGTCAAAGCCCTCGCTTCATCGATCTGTATCGGCTCCGGAGGGTCCACAGGCCGTGAAGGCCCGATCGTCCAAATCAGTGCCGGCCTGGCCTCCTCAATTGGACAGTTGTTCAAGATAAGAGTCAGAGGGATGCGGACTCTCGTGGCTGCAGGGGCCGGGGCCGGGATAGGAGCCACCTTTAATGCCCCGATTGCAGGAGCCCTTTTTGCCGTTGAAGTCATCCTGGGGGAATTCGGGATCTTTTCTTTCAGCCCGATCATCATCGCCTCGGTCATTGCCACCTGGACATCCCGGGGAATTTCCGGAGATTTTTCAGCCTT